>Ga0075012_10000364_pt1 | contig 49281 bp, 37 predicted proteins | sample All_14_2_FD_71474 | JGI IMG/M metagenome (GOLD analysis project Ga0075012, IMG submission 71474) | Freshwater microbial communities in response to fracking from Pennsylvania, USA - Allegheny Zone_MetaG_DW_15 | ecosystem: Environmental > Aquatic > Deep subsurface > Groundwater > Drilled...
CATTTAAACCTACCTTACAAGAAAACAGGAAAGGATGAAGAAAGGATTTAACATTGGAATTGAAAAAGCGACTATTGAAAATGAGAATTTTCGCAAAGTACTTTATACTTCGAAACACAGCCAGTTAGTATTGATGAGTTTACTTCCAAAGGAAGAAATTGGACTAGAAACACATACTGAAAATGATCAGTTCTTTCGATTTGAAGCTGGTGTTGGCGAAGTTCATATTGATAATGAAGTTTACATAATCAAAGATGGTGATGCTATTGTTGTCCCAGCTGGAGCGAAACATAACATCATTAACACTTCAAGCACACTTCCTTTAAAAATGTACACGATTTATTCTCCTCCTCATCACAAGGATGGAATAATCCGAGCAACAAAACAAGAAGCTATTGACATTGAAGAAGAATATGAAGGTGTAACAACCGAATAATAATTCGTGGAAGAAATGTTTTACTTGAACATTTCTTCCACTGTTTTAAATCTATACGCAAAGATTTCTTCTAATTTATTCTTTACTACAATCGGATGCGCCATTCTTCCAAGAAAACCTAATGGCAATTCATAGGAAACAATATCAGTCATTTCAATTCCCCCATCTACTTGTTTGAAATGGTGTTCATGGTGCCAAATTTTATACGGACCCTTGCGCTGTTCATCCACAAAAAACTCATGTTCTTTCACATGCGTAATTTCTGTAATCCACTTCATAGGTAGATTCATCAATGGTCGCACAGTGTATTCAATCATCAGTCCTTCAAACATTTTATCTGGAATTTCCATTAAAACATCAAATCCCATATAATCGGGCGTGATTTTCTTCAAGTTCTTTGGTGATGAAAAGAAATCCCAACAGGTTTGCATATCCGTTTTAACTAATTGTGTTTTTTTGAGTTGGTACATTTCGATTGTTTTCTTTAGAACAAGCTCCAAGTTAATTTTGTTCAAACGAACCGATTGTTTTTTCTACTTTTATATTCATGAATGAAATAGTGGCAAAACAACAATTGATTGATTATTTTTCTGAACGCATTGAATTATCAGATAGCGAAAAGGAACAAGTTGCCGCTGCTTATACGTTAATAAAATTAGACAAGAAGAAGCACCTTTTTGAACAAGGAAAAAGATGTGTCACAGAAGGTTTTGTTATTGGCGGGACACTTCGTGTTTACTACATTGATCAAAAAGGACTAGAACACGTTTTATACTTTGCATTCAAAGATTGGTGGGTTGGAGATATAGCCTCCTTTTTCAGTGGAGAACCAGCGGCATTAAATGCTCAAGCATTAGAAGATAGCTGGCTTTTAGTCATTGATCCTGAGCATAAAGACGTACTTTTCAAAGAAGTGCCAGCTATTGAACGTTTATTTCGCATTATTAGTCAAAAACACTTGACAGTGCTTCAAAAGCGTTTTTTATTGACTGTTAGTGCAAATGCTGCGGAACGCTATCAGGAATTAATTCAACGTTCACCAGGAATTGAGCAACTTGTTCCGCAACATCAAATTGCCTCCTACTTAGGAATTCTTCCAGAATCGTTGAGTAGAATGAAAAAACAAATGAATAAAAATCAACTATAAATTAAGATCTTACTTTTGTTGATCACAAAGAAATAAGCATGTTATTCAATTCATTAGAATTTTTATTTTTTTTCCCGATTGTAACACTCTTGTTTTACTTATTACCTCATCAATATAGATGGATACACTTGCTTATTGCAAGTTGTGTATTTTATACCTTTTTTATTCCACAATACATCTTTATTCTCTTCATAACAATTGTTATTGATTATATAGCTGGTATCTGGATAGAACGCTCCAGTGCTCGAAAGAAAAAAATAATATTGGTCGTTAGTGTAGTTTCCACTTGTCTTGTGTTATTTATCTTCAAATATTTCGATTTTTTCAATCAAAATATGCTTGCCTTGAGCCATGAATTTGGTTTTTATTACCCAGAGAAAACAATTTCATTCCTTATGCCTATCGGACTTTCATTCCATACCTTTCAAAGTTTAAGTTATGTGATTGAAGTTTATCGCGGCAAACAAAAAGCAGAAAAGCATTTTGGGATTTATTCGTTGTACGTCATGTTCTATCCCCAGCTCGTAACTGGACCGATTGAACGTCCGCAAAATCTTTTAGTGCAATTGCGTGAAAAAATTAAGTTCAACTACGATAATTTGATTCAAGGTTTAAGACTTATCCTATTTGGACTTTTTATTAAAATGGTCGTTGCGGATAATATTGCTGTTTACGTGGATCAAATCTATGCACAACCTTCCGAATACAATTCATTCAGCATTTTAACAGGTTTGTTTTTCTATTCATTTCAAATTTATGGCGATTTTCTTGGATATTCAACTATCGCAGTTGGGTGTGCAAAATCAATGGGTTACAACCTGATGGATAACTTCAATAATCCGTATTTATCCAAAAGCATCGGTGAATTCTGGCAGCGTTGGCATATTTCATTATCCACCTGGTTCCGCGATTATGTTTATTTTCCTTTAGGAGGAAACAAGGTAAAAGTCAAACGATGGATGCTCAACATCCTTGTTGTATTTATCTTGAGTGGATTTTGGCATGGCGCCAACTGGACCTTTGTCTTGTGGGGCTTAACGCATGGACTTGTTTATATTGTAGAAAGTCTTTTGACCCGTATTTTAAAACTGAAAAAATCAGAAAACACTTCTATTCAACAACTAGGTGCTATTTTTAAAACGATAAAAACCTTTGTAATTGTCACGTTTATCTGGGTGCTTTTCAGAGCAAGTGATTTGGGTCAAGTCAAAGCAATTTTCAGTTCTATAGCCAACAATTTTTCAAAACAGGACAATTTCAGTGTCGAACCAAAAATCTGGTTCTTTCTGGTTCTATTTATTGCCTTAGACATACTTCTTTTCAACAAACGTTTTGACCGTTGGTGTGGAACGCAAAAAACCGTGATACGTTGGAGTTTCTATTCCATCTTTGTGTTTTTGATAATTGTTTTCTCAAGCGTGAACAACTTCCCATTCATTTATTTTCAGTTTTAAGGGTATGAGCAGTTTAAAACCACTTATCTATAAATCTGTTCTGCTTTTGCTGATTCTAGTTGGTGTCAACTACATTTATAAATACTTTTTCCTTGAAGCCGATATTCAGCAACATTCTCCAATTATTAATTTGGTTAGAAATGTAGTAGATGAAGAATGCACGGTCATTTATCTTGGTGAATCATCCAATATAACCACTCGAGAAAACGATTTGGATAAACGGCCAATCAGTGATTTTATAAGTGACTATTATCCTACCATCAAATTTGGAACTATTACGAAGGAAGCTAGTCATGCAGGAATTTACTATGAATTATTACGCAACATTCCCGAAAACGCAAAAGTAAAAACGGTAATTGTTACCATGAACATGCGTTCCTTTAATGCAAACTGGATGTACTCAGATCTAGAAACACCCTTGCAAAAAAGCTTGGTCTTACTGAAAAAATATCCACCGCTTGTGAATCGACTGTTGCTTTCCTTTAGAGGTTACGACATTAAAACAGCCAAGGAACGACAGGAACAATACCAACATCGATGGAAAAATGATCCTTTAAACTTGTCAAAACCATTTCCATATAAGAATGTCGTAGAATGGGATCATGGAATGGCAGCAAAAGGAATACGAAATTCAGAAGGAAAAGTCGATGAAATGCTGACAGCACTAGCATGTAATTATATCAAAACGTATGCATTTCAAATAGATGTAGCAACAAATCAACGGATAAGCGATTTTGATAAAATTGTTGCCTTGGCGAAAGAACGAAATTGGAAGTTAGTATTCAATTTAATGTCCGAAAATGTTGAACGCGCGCAAGAATTGGTTGGCGATGATTTAGTGTATTTGATGAAATACAATAGGGATTTACTGGTCAATCGTTACCAAAAGAATGGAGTTCTTGTTGTTGACAATTTAGAAAAAGTACCTGATGAAGAGTACATTGATCGAAATTGGACAACTGAACATTATGCTGAAAATGGAAGAAGAATCATTGCGAAGAATGTTGCCGTATCGATGAAATCCAGCATGCCCAAAGGATCTTTCACGCTAGCTAGAAAAACGGAATTCAAGAATGACTGTGAAGGTGAAATAAAATGGAATCAAATGCCATCATTGAGCATGGAAAAGTCATTTACGGGAAAACATTCTTCCAAAATTCTCAATGGTCAACCTTACAGTGTAACTTTCGAGTACCCGATTAAAAATCTTCCTGATTCAGTTAAAAATATCGAAATCGAATTTCAACTTTTGCAATCTAATTTGGAACATGAAGCTAAAATAAACATTGAAATTTATGGAGAACAATTTCCATTTCTTCTTAAAGGTGAGTCCCTAAACAACTTATCACAGACTATCAATAAATGGTCAAAAGTTCACTTCAAATATGAACTTCCCAACAATTTTAAAAAGGGAGATTATATTAAGGTTTATGTTTTCAATGCTTCTAATACTCCAATTTATATTGATGACGTACTTATTCGTTTCAACGAATAGAAAAGAGTTTCTAGAAAGCAAAACTCGTCAGAGTAATCTCTTAACCTACATCAACGTTTTCAGCTTTGATGTTGACTTACCTTTGTTTCAACAAAATTCAAAAAGAAAATAACATGGAAACAAATTGGTCAGTAGACAACATGCACAGCGAAATCGGTTTTAAGGTAAAACACATGATGATAACAAACGTTAGCGGGACTTTTGGTGAGTTCACTGCTAAAGCGACAACTCATGGAGATGATTTCTCAACAGCGAAATTCGACTTTTCAGCAGCTATCAACTCAATCAACACAGGTGTAGCTGATCGCGATGGACACTTAAAATCAGATGATTTCTTCAATGCAGAGTCTTTTCCTCACTTAACATTCGTTAGTACTGGAATAACTAAAAAAGATGATGACAATTATATTATTGCAGGTGATTTAACTATTCGTGATACAACGAAACATGTTGAATTAGCAGCAGATTTCGGTGGAATCGTTGTTGATCCATACGGACAAACTAAAGCAGGCTTAAGTATTACAGGTAAAATTAAACGAAGTGAGTTTGGATTGAAGTGGAGTGCAATTACAGAAGCTGGTAGCATCGTTGTAAGTGACGAAATAAAATTAAACGCAGAAGTACAATTGATTAAACAATAATTAAGTTCTGTTGTTTTAAAGAATAGTAGTAGTGGTTAGGTTAAAAAAGGGCAACAGATATCTATCAGTTGCCCTTTTTTTGTTTAATATCGAGATTATTGCTTGATAACCTTCACTTGCTGTGTATGCTTACCATCAAAGAATTCGATGAAATAAATCCCATTAGCATAATTCCCTAATTGCACTAATGACTTAATTTCTGTTGTATTCTGATCAAATAATTGTTGTGACAAAACAGTGCCAGCTAGCGAATAAACTTTAACAGATGCAGATGAATTATCTAACTTGTTAAAGATGAAATTCAATTCATTGCTCGTTGGATTTGGATAAACTTTGAGGTTTTGTACTTGTACAATCTCACTAACATCAGCAGTAACTGTCGTAAAGTATGTGCGAGCCGTATCAGTTCGAATTGCTTCATTGTAATCGAAATAGATATCTGCAAAATTCTCAATTGAAGTAAACAACGGCACAGTGCTTACATACTTCACTCTGAACTTTACAAAACCATTGGATCCTATTGGGTCAGTTAATGAATCTGGCAACATGATGTTGTTAAATCTAAATTCAGCCACATTCCCATTTGTTATGTTGAAATTCAACATAGGATGACTTTTTGAAAGTATTTCCATTGACGTCAAATCCAAATATGAAGACAAAGTATCTAAAATAATCACATTGTACGCTGTATCATTTCCAATATTCTGAAAGTGAATAATATACTCTAGATAGTCTGAACTGACTACATCGTATAAGGTGTCAATATTAACTTCCTTATAATTTGGATCGTATGGACCAGTCACAGCAGCTGAACTCAATTGACTATTATTATTCGGTGTTTGATCATTTAAAGCTGTAGAAATAGACGCTGTTGATTGAAGTATATCGCCAATTATTAAATTCGATGGTATGTTGAATTGAGCGAAAAGTGTTCCGTTTTCTTGTGGAGCTAAAACGCCTAAATCCCAAGTAATCGTTTGACCAGAAACATTTGTTGCGACAGGAGTTGTACCTAAATACGTCAATAATGCATCAGCTTGTAAAGTAACAATAGCATTTTGACTTGTAGTTCCTTGATTTGTGTATGTAATTAAATAAGTCAAAACATAACCTGCCTTTGGCGCTGAAATAGGCATAATATCTATTTTCAAGTCGTCCATGTTTGGAACAGGTGATAAACCAAATAAGTTAAATGTATCAATGTTACCCATCCCAACAAAGTTGAAATTTTGAACAGCTGGTGTTGTTAAGGTATGGTATAATGGTACGTTTGGAATACTAACCGATTGACTACCACTTGCCGTAAACATGTTGTATTCACCAGAATTGTTGGAAGATGTAACATAAGGACCGCCATTCAACGCAAGAATCACATTTGGCACCCCTACTTCACCAAGATCCATTAAACCATCGGCATTATTGTCTGTAAAAACAGTCCCCTCAATCACGTTTGCATTGTCGCTCAATTTTACTAAGTAACCACCTAGACTCAAATCAATTACATAACCACCCATACTAAAACTTCCGCTTCCCCAACCAGTCAGAAAAATATCATCATTGTCATTTACTACCACTCCTTTTGAAATGTGTAAACTACCACCGTAAGAATATTCAACCCACTGAACTGTTCCACTTGTGTTTATTTTGAAAATGAACGATTTTGAAGGTCCACCTGAATTTAAATTTGTACCACCTATTGAAAAAATTCCTTGAAAGGTCCCGACAACATAAACATCTCCTTGAGAGTTACTTGCAATTCCATAACCTTCGTCGTTTCCAGATCCACCAAACGATGTAACCCATGAATATGCACCCGTATTGTCAATTTTACCAATCAAAATATCATCCATCCCAACTCCTGTCAGTGTTGTTGAACCAAAAGTTGCTTGTGTATCGAAATTCCCCGTGAAATAAACATTTCCTAAAGCATCTGCCGCTAGACCATCAATTTCACCAGAAAAACTTGAAGTAGAAATCCAGTCAAATGCACCAACATTGTCAAACTTGGCGATAAAATGTGTTTGACCTGTAAAGTTTTGATTGGTTCCATTGAAATTCGCCGTAGCCGAACTTGAGAACCCACCAATGTAACTATTTCCCATATTATCTACCGTCATGCTCCACATCGTTTCAATGGAAGTTCCAGTAATGCCGCTGCCCCAAATTGGCACACCAGCATTCGTCAATTTTACTAAGAAAACTTCATAGGTACCTAAGCCTGCAATGGACACAGATCCAAACGTAAAATTAGAATTGAATGTTCCCGCCAAATAGATGTCACCCAATTGATCTGCCGCAATTGCCATTCCAACGTCATTTCCACTATTTCCTGCACGTTGAGCAGATACTATATCACCTGAAGCTGCGTCTATTTTTACAACATACACGTCTGATCCACCTGCTGAATTTAAAGTAAAAGTTCCAGCTATCATTGTTCCACTAAATTGCCCAGTTACCCAAACATTTCCGAATCCATCATAGGTCATCTTTTGAGAATAATCACTTTGAGTACCACCAAAATCAGTTGCCCAAAGCAGGTTTCCAGTTGGATCGTATTTTTGTACTACAACATCTTGTACTCCATAACCTGGGAAAGTTGTTGAACCAATTGTTGCTGGCCCAATGTATTGACCACACGTAAATGAATTATTGAATTGGTCCATACAAGTGCTTGTTCCGATACCTGGATTCGCAACGGACCATTCTGCAACTTGTCCAAAAGACGAAAATGTGGTAAGGCCTATTAACAACAAAGTTGATAGGAGAAATTGAAAAGTACTTTTCATAATAGTAGAGGTGGTTTTAATATAATTAATACAGATGAATCAACTGCTTCTCATTGACGCACCATAACAAGATTTGGTTGCATTGTTCTCCTATATCAAGCTAATAGCTTTTGTCAAAGTAGGTGAATGAACTTTGTTTATTTAATACTGAAAGAGTAAAAATTAATCGAGGCAGCAGGAACTTCTAAAACGATTTTCTTTTTTACATCAACCAATTTCATGTTTTTTGTTTCTATCACAACGTCTTTATTCATTGTGCTGACTGCCTCTAAAGAAGTTGAAGTATAATTCCTTTGTTCTATTAATTGAACCTTCTTTCCATTTCCTAAATTGTCAAAGTTAACTTCCATGGAAGATCTTTCCTTTTCTGAAACATTAATGATTGCGACCACAATTTGACTACCATCATCTGAAATTGTTGCAGTCATATCAAGGCATTTTGGTGCTTCTTTCGATTCACCTGAAATTGCTTCAATGGGCAAATAATTTCCTTTTGATAAGTGGCGATAAGCATGCAAAGGAGTATAAATCGTTTGTTTGTATGAGCCTTCTGGAGTTGACATAATTGGCGCCAACACATTCACCGTTTGAGCCCATGTTGCAAATCCTATGATGTCTGCATTTCGTTGAAACATGTTTAAGAATTTTGCCACAACCAGCGCATGTGCCCAATTGTAGTCGTATTCCATTTGATAGTCTCCCTTTCCTTTATTCGATTTCATGTCCCAAATACTCCATTCATCAATTGCTAAGGTTAATTTATCTTGACGCGAAGGGAAACGATACCAGCGAGAAAAATCACTCACTTCTTCTGGAGCAGCAGCTAAAACAACGCGCAATGAATCCAAACTTTTCGTGTACATGTCGACACTCTTTAGTAAGGTTTTATAACTATCATCCCAAGGCATTGAGAAGAAATGAACAGATAAAAAATCGATTGCTGGGTGCATTTCTTTTACCACCTCCCTACTCCATGACAAATCTTCAGCGCTACCAACTACTGCAATTTTAATGGTCGTATCCTGCAATTTCATGAGTTTAAGAAATTGCCAACTGTCTTTGATATAGTCATTCACATCTTGATGAATTCCTGCATCTGGTTCGGCATACTCCTCATTTCCCAAGCCCCAATACTTCACATTAAAAGGTTTCTCATAACCATGGGAACGGCGTAAATTAGCCCAATATGTATCTTCAGTGCTGTTGCAATATTCGACCCACTCAGCAGCAGACATGGGTGTATCTGTTGCCATGTTCACCACTAAAAACGGCTCTGCCCCAATTAAACGACAATATTTTATGAATTCCGCTGTGCCAAAGTGATTGTCAATTGTTCCTCCCCAAATTAAGTTTTTACGCGTTGGACGTGTTGCAGTATCTCCAATTCCATCCTTCCAATTGTAAATTTTTGTCACAGTACCTCCAGGAAATCGCAAAATCGGAATATCCAATGCCTTCACACTTTGCAAAACATCTTTGCGAAAACCGTTTTCATCCGACAAAGGAGATCCTTCTTCGTATACTCCACCATCAATGCATCGACCTAAATACTCAATGAACTGACCATACATCATTGGTGAAATTGCCGTTTTTTCCTGTGCTAAGTTGATGGAAATCGAAGACTCTTTCTGACCAAATAGATGGAAAGAGGCAAAGACACATACTAACAATTTGTAATTCATGGTTTGGGATTCGGAATTAATTCATAATTCTACATTCATTCCGCCGCGACGGACATAATTTATTTAACATAGTCCTGTTTCAATACCAACATATATTGATCATTATCTAACTTGATATAACCTTGTTCGTAACAGAAATAATAGTTAGAACCCTTTTGAGTGGTATATATATTCGTGAAGTAATGAAAATTAAACCCTTCTTCAGCCAAACGAATTCCATCGACAGTTATTTTTCCTTTCGGGTTCAGTTGTTCTAAAATTCTTCGATTCTTTCGTAAGATGTTATTGATTCGACGCACATAATTATTGGCATCTTCATGTAAGCGATTATTGTGCGTGTTTCGACAGTAATCAGAGCAAAACTTCTGATCTTTGCGACCTTTTAAACTGTCTCCACACTCTTTGCAAACTCTCTTTTCCATCCTTGAAAATCAAATGAATAGTACAAAGCAATGTTAACAATATTTAACAGCAAAATCAAGTGTTCACGAGCAAACTTTGACAACTTTGTATATTCATCGCTTATCATCATGACAGAAGAAACAAATCAACCGAGCAATCCAGCGGAAGCATTGCGCATATTGAGTGAAAAAATACAGCTCGAAACAGTTATCATTGGCCAACTTCGTGAAGAAATTGGAAAAATCATTGTAGGTCAAACCTACATGGTTGATCGTTTGTTAATTGCTTTACTAGCTGACGGTCACGTTTTATTAGAAGGTGTTCCCGGTTTAGCGAAAACACTCGCTATCAAAACACTTGCTCAAGCAATTGATGTTGACTTTAGTCGTGTTCAGTTTACCCCAGATTTATTACCAGCTGATGTCACTGGAACCTTGATTTACAATCAAAAATCAGAACAGTTTTCAATTAAGAAAGGTCCGATATTCGCCAATTTCATTTTGGCAGATGAGATCAATCGTGCCCCTGCTAAGGTTCAAAGTGCTTTGTTAGAAGCGATGCAAGAGCGTCAGGTAACAATTGGCGATGAAACATATAGTTTACCTGCACCATTTCTTGTTTTAGCTACACAAAATCCGATAGAACAAGAAGGTACTTATCCGCTTCCGGAAGCGCAAGTTGACCGTTTCATGTTGAAGGTTTTCCTTGGATACCCTTCAAAAGAGGAAGAAAAGATGATTATTCGAACGAATATTCGTCAAGGTGGTTTACCCGCTTGTAAAAAAGTTATGTCATCAACTGATATTTTGAGAGCTCGTGACTTGGTTCGTCAAATTTATTTAGATGAAAAAATTGAACAATATATCGTGGATCTTGTCTATGCGACACGAACGCCAGAGCCTTATGGATTAGGTTTTTTAACTCCAATGATTAGCTATGGTTGTTCGCCACGTGCAAGCATCAACCTTGCCTTAGCAGCTAAAGCCTATGCTTATTTGCAAGGCAGAGCGTTTGTGGTTCCAGAAGATGTTCGCGCAATTGCACCAGATGTGATGCGTCACCGTTTAGGTCTGACTTACGAAGCGGAAGCAGAAAATATTACTGCGGCTGATGTCGTAAATAAAATTATCCAACGAGTAGAAGTGCCTTAATTCTCACCTTTTGGAGACAAGCGAATTACTAAAGAAAATCCGTCGTTTGGAAATTAAGACGAAAGGTCTTACCAAACACATCTTTTCGGGTGAATACCATTCAGCCTTTAAAGGAAGAGGTATGGCCTTTAGTGAAGTGCGCGATTATACGATTGGTGATGAAGTGCGTACCATTGATTGGAATGTTACCGCTCGCTATTCTTCTCCTTATGTAAAAGTATTCGAAGAAGAACGTGAATTGACTGTCATGTTGATTATTGACGTTTCTGGTTCTTCCGCTTTTGGTTCTGAAGACAGAAGTAAAAAAGATGTTGCCTTGGAAGTTGCTGCTGTTTTAGCTTTTTCTGCCATTGCAAACAATGATAAGGTTGGTGCTCTCTTTATTTCTGATAAGGTAGAGCGCTATATCACCCCTGAAAAAGGAAAGCAGCATGCCTTAGTTATTTTGAGAGAATTGATTGAATTTAAACCTACAAGTCATGCAACCAATTTAACTGAAGGATTAAAGTTTTTCCGAAATACACAGAAAAAACGAACGATTAGTTTTGTGATTTCTGATTTCATCGATGAGAACAATTTTATGGATGCTTTGCGATTGACACGAAAGCGACACGATTTGATTGCTATAAAAATTACTGATGATGCGGAAAAAGAACTTCCCAATGCAGGTTTTATAAGATTATTCAACGCTGAAACTGGTGAAACTTCATGGGTAAATTCAGGGTCTGAAGAAGTGAGAGATCATTTCGAAGCCATGTTTAATGAACGTGAGAAAACGATTACAACCAACTTCAAGCGCTCTGGAATTGATTGCGTTTCTTTAACAACTCATACTGATTTCATTCCACCTCTTGTCCAATTATTCAAACGTCGTTCATGAGGTTGATAATACTAAATAGCGCGTTCATACTCTTTGCTTTGTTTTCTTTAGGTCAACAAACCAAAATAGAATTGTCGAAAGCAAACATCAAAATTGGGGAAGTTTCCACTTTGCAATTGACTGTTGAAATGCCAGCAAATGCAAGTTTCTTATTTACCCCATTGAAAGTCATTATTCCTTCTCGAATTAAAGCAGCAAATGGAACTCTTGCTACAGAAGTTTCCAATGAGGTTGAAATTTTAGCAGATTTTAAGGATACTGTCCTTTTAAAAGGGAAAACGAAAATCTGGAAAGGAACATACGACATAACTGCCTGGAACGAAGGTGTTTTTGTTCTTTCGGGCAATAAAATTGTCATCGACGATTCAACTTATGAATTTCCGACACGTGAATTAATTGTTGAACTAGAGGCAGCCAATAAAGACAAGGATATTTATGACATCCGTGAATCGTTTGCGGAAATTCCGGATGAACCATTCCATTTGGATGTTTGGTTAAAAGAATACTGGTGGATTGTTGCTCTAATTGGACTTATTGGACTCTATTTTCTTTATAAATTCTTGCAAAAACGAAAAGATTATGTTCCTGTACTACCCAAAATACCTTCGTTGAAAGAACGTTCTTTAATGGCAATTGATGCCCTTGAGAAAGAACGATTATGGGAAAAAGACAAACTTAAAGAACATTACATTGAGTTGTCTTACATTTTACGTTCATACCTTTCCGCACGATACGAACTAAATTTATTAGAAAACACAACTTTTAGTGCGCAACAACTGCTCAAACAAAAAGGATTACACTTCGAAACAATCGAAACAATTGGCACTGTCTTGAATCAATCTGACATGGTGAAATTCGCGCAATCGGAACCAGAAGAACTCATCGTTTTAAAAGTTTCACAACAAGTGCGTCAAATAATTGCAGAAACAAGTCCCTTAGAATTCGACAATGCTGAGTAACTGGAACATACGAATTTGGGAATATGATTTCCTGCATCCATTTTGGTTATGGTTGCTCATGCTCGTGCCTATATATTTGTTCATCGCTATTCGAAAGGAACGCAAGCAAGCTGGTCATTGGAAATTTACGGGAAGTAGCTCAGATCAAAAATCCTTAGGTTCTAAATGGATTATTTTTATTCGACAAGGAATCATTTTGCTCAATGCAGCTGTCCTTTCACTTGTATTGTTGGCAATGGCAAAACCTTTTCATTGGTCTGGATTTGAAGATATTGATGAAAATTACAAAAATGGAATTGATATCATTTTAGCAATGGACGTATCTATGTCAATGCTTGCAATGGACTTTGAACCCAATCGTTTGGAGGCATCTAAACGAGTAGCGAAGGAATTTGTGGATGGTCGTCGTGGAGATCGCATTGGATTAGTTGTTTATGCTGGTGAAGCATACACTGCTTGTCCTGCGACCCTAGATTATAACATTCTAAAAAAACAAATAGATCAAGTAAACGGTGAAAATATTGAACCAGGAACTGCAATCGGTACAGGACTAGGAACCGCAGTTACACGACTTAGAAGTGATAGTATTGCTTCCAAAGTGATTATTCTTTTGACAGATGGAAGTAACAACTTTGGAGAATTAGATCCATTGACAGCAGCTGAATTAGCGCGCGCCAAGAACATACGTGTGTATACAATCGGTGTTGGAAGTAATGGTCAAGCACCAACTCCTGTAATTACACCTTTTGGAGTGCGATATGAAAACATGGAAGTTGAAATTGATGAAATGACCTTGATGAAAATTGCAGAAATCACAAAGGGTAAGTTCTTCCGCGCTACTGATGAGAAGAGTTTATCCGAAATCTATAAGGAAATTGATGTGCTCGAGAAACGAAAAATGCTCGATCAGCAATATAAAACAGAGCCACCAGCCAATCCAACTGCATTTATAAATTGGGCTGTATTGTTGGCCTTTTTGTCATGGGCAACCAAACGTGCATTATTCAAATGGGATGAATAAAACAGAATTCACATATCGTATCAAATCGATCCTCATTGGAATCATTGTTTGGGAACTCATTTTCTGGATTCTCACTGGATTTCTATTCTTCTTGCTGGGAATAATAGGTTCAACTGGAGTACAGAAAATTGGTTTTAGTCAACCAGAAAATTTGTACTTATTGTTATTATTATTATTGCCAGTTGTAGGCTTTTATTTCTACAATCTTCTAGCTTCAAACCGATTAACCAAAGGAACATCTTCAAGACTGCAGCAGTTAATTTTTCAACCTGTAAGTTCGCTTAACAGCTTTTTACGCTTTTTCTTTTACAGAAATGCCTTCGTATTAATGATTTTCGCACTTGCTCAGCCAGTTTATGGTACACGGAAAGCAGCAGGAACCATCGAGAGTTTAGAATTAGTCATTTGTTTGGATGTATCGAATTCCATGAACACAAAAGATATATCGCCAGAATTATCTAGGCTACAGATTGCAAAAAGAGCCTTAAATCAGTTCATCAATAACTTACATGGCGAGAAAATCGGTGTTTGCATTTTTGCTGGAGGCGCTTTTGTACAGTTGCCTTTGACAAGCGATTACAGCGCTGCAAAATTATTCGTGAATGATATTGAAACAGAAATGGTTTCTAATCAAGGAACAAACATTGACGCGGCGTTAATGACCTCTATGGATATGTTTTCGAAAGACAAAACTTCGAAAGGAATAATTATGGTAACGGACGGTGAAAATCACGAGGAAAATCCAAGCGCTGTGTTAACCCAGTTGAAGGAAAAAGGTATCAAATTGAGTGTCTTAGGAATTGGAACAACAAATGGCGGACCAGTTCCAGTCAACCCTTATCGTCCTGAGTTGGGATACAAGACAAATGCAGTTGGATCAACAGTCGTTTCTCGTATTAATCCATCGTTCATTCAATCAATTGCAGCAAAAGGAGGAGGAAGTGCGCTAATCAGTTCTGACGAATTTCCAGATTTATCGCAACTCTTAACACAAATTAACCAAATGAAACGAACTAAAGTACGAGATTTGCAGTTCGATATGAAAGAGAACAGGTATCAGTATCCTTTATTTTTAGGATTACTGTTTTGGCTGCTCTACTTGTCAATGAATAGTTGGAATTTTAAATTTTCAAAAAAAGCATAAAATGAAAACTTGTTTGTTTTTACTCTTAGCCTTTATCACCTTCGGAGCAAACGCTCAGGAGTGGAGAGATTCGCTATCGGTTGCACGCAAGGCTTATCAAAACAAGGAATACAGCAAAGCATTTCGTTATTATCAATCCGCTCAAAAAAAGGCTCCCAAATCTGTGAATTTATCAGATGAGATGGCGCAGTCGGCCTACAAAGCAAGAGATTTCAAATCTGCTGAATCTATATACAGACAAAGCGCATCTGAAAAAACGTCGCCAAAAGATCGTTCGAAATCGTATCATAATTTGGGCAATTCTCAAATGAAAAACAAGGATTATCAAGGAGCTATAGATTCGTACAAACAAGCATTGAGAAACAATCCGAGTGACAATCAAACGAGATACAATTTATCGGAAGCGATTCGTCGTTTGAAAGATGAGCAGAAAAAACAAGAGGAAAATAAAGATAAAGATCAACAGGATAAACAAGATCAAAAGGATCAGCAAGATCAGCAGAATCAACAAAATCAAAATGGTCAACCAAAGGACCAGAAAGGTCAAAATGGCAAAAATGATCAGAAAAACTCAGGTGATTCAAAAAATAATCAGTCCCAAAGCAATGGGAAACCAGGTAATCCATCGAAGCTCCCCAATAAATCAGTTGATCGCATGCTCGACAATTTGATGAAGCAGGAATCTGCGACTAAACGAAAAATTGGCGGAAATAAAGGAAACAACGCAACAACAAATTCAGGAAAAGATTGGTAATGAAATTAGTTGCTTTGCATATCACCCTTTTACTTTCGGCACTTACATGTTTGGGTCAAAAGCCAATGGTTTTACTTGATGTAAGTCCAAAAGACGGTGAAGTTGGTGAAATTCTGACAATCACCATTAAATCAAACGTACAAGGAGAATTGGACATCGAAATGCCTTCTGGTTTCGTTCATGGATACAATGTGTTGAATGGAATGGAGCAAGAAATGGATTATAATACAGGGAAATTAGTCACTTATTATTACATGTCCCAAACTGGCGCTATGAACAAAGAAGGTAGTTTCACCTTTGGTCCAGCCTATATTAAAAAAGGAAATAAAGTCTATCGTTCCAACAAAGTAACAGTAAACATCAAAAAGGAACGACAAGAAAATCATACAGGTACAAACATTACTGCAAAACAATTACGTCAACCTGCATTCGGTGTGATTGAGACATCCAAGTCTTCAATTTATGAAGGGGAACCCTTAATTGTAAATGCAAAGATCTATTCGCGTTTCCGTCCTACTGAGTTGGAAAACTATGAAAGTTATTCACTCAATGGAGTGGTTGATAAGCATGATATTGGAAATGCACAACGCATTTTTTACGAAGAAATCAAAATAAAAGGGATCACGCTGAATACCTTCACACATGATAAAAAGGTAGTTTTTCCTACGGGTACAGGTAAGACCGATATTGAACCATTTAAGTTGATTTTACGCCGGAATTTTGAGAGTATCCCTTTGACATCCGCTGAAACAACATTCGAAATCAAACCTTTACCTGGAAATGCACCAAAAGATTTTACGGGAGGTGTAGGAACGTATTCTATTTCAAGAAAACTAGGTCAGGCGAATCTGAAACAAGGTGATGTTTTCACCTTAGTAGTTGAGGTAACGGGAATTGGAAATTTGCATAATATTCATGAACCAAAATTAAACCTACCGAAAGGATTTATTCTCTATGGAGATCCAATTGTTAAAGAAGATTTCGTTTTTGGCGCTCGCGGTGCGGAAGGAAAAATTACTTATGAATTCAATGTGCAAGTGACCAAATTTGGTGAGTTAAATTTGACTGGTACTTCCATGTCCTACTTTGACCCTACAAAAGAACGCTATGTTACCATTCGAACAGGTGATGACAAAATCGAAGTTGAAAAAAATGACAAATTCAATCTGACTGTTTCTACGGAAAACGAAAGTGAAGAAAATCAAGTGAAGGAGGAAATCATTTCACTTCGTCCAAATGAAAATACGAAAGAACCTCAATCAATGTACGGCACTAAAGCTTTCTGGATTGCCTTTGGCTCACCGCTTTGTTTAGCTTTTCTCTTTGGTATTTGGTTCAAACAAAAGAAAGAAAAACAAGTAATTGACGGTGCTGTTAAAAAGGCAAAATCAAGCCAGAAAGAAATTGAAGCTATTTTTGACCAGGCAAGTATTTCAGCGAAATTAGGCGATCATTCAAACAGTTACCGTTTGGTTGAAAAAGGTTTACAACAAGCAATTTCAGTCTTTCTTCAATCAGAGCATTTGGTTCTCACCAACCGCAATGAATTGACACAGCAACTATCTTCCCGTAACATTGCATCAGAAAATATAAACCTTCTCTTTCAATTATTAGATCGTTGCGAATGTGTCCGATTTGGCTTTGGCGAAACCGCTGATAGCTCATCAACAATCGATCAAGCGAAAAATTGGGTGTCACAAAATTTACGCGGATGATTCGGTTGATATTCGTCTTATTCTTCGCGTTTTCGTGCTTCACTTGTCTGTTTGCACAAGATTCATTCGAAAAAGGACTAAACCTCGCTCAAGCAAAAAATTATACGCTTGCCATTCGTGAATTCAAGTCCGTTTTAGAAACAAATCCAGCCAATGAATCTGCCATTTATAATCTCGGCAACTGTTATTTGCACAACAAAGAAAACGGAAAAGCAATCCTTTATTTGGAAAAATACTTAAAACTGAATCCGTCAGATGAGGAGGCAATGACCAAAATTGATCAGGCTTATTTACAATTAGGTTTAAACAAAACGTGGAAATCTCCCTATTCAACAACAGAAATACTAATTTTCCAAGTTGGACCAAATACTTGGGTTATTCTGTCTATACTGTTGAGTATTATCATGTCATGGTTGATTTTTCTTTCTTTCAAAGAAGCAAAAAAAAACACCTTAGCACTCATCCTACTCTTGTTTTTCTTAACAATTTCTTGTCTTTATAGTGCTTTCGCTGCTAAGCAATACATTACAGACGAACGATTTGCCATTGTGACCGAAAAATCAATTCCAATTTTTGCCAATGACTTGGGTGAACTCACGCAAAACACATTAAGTGAAGGTACAAGAGTTGAATTCATTTCTATGACAAAAACCAATATTAAGGTTCGATTAGAAGGAGGAAAAACTGCCTTGATAAAATCTGCTTCAGTTGAATTTATTTAAGGAGGTGCATAAATCCTATCATTCTCCTTTGTTTTCCTTAATTTTGCAACAATGACTGACAAGAAGGTAAATATTCGCAACCTCACTTTAAGTGAAATCAAACTTCATTTGGAAGAAATGGGAGAAAAAGGCTTCCGTGCAAAACAAGTGTATGAATGGTTATGGAAGAAAGATGCTACCAATTTCGAAGAAATGTCCAGTCTTGGGAAAGATTTACGCCAAAAATTGGATGAAATCTTTTTCATTGATCACATTCAATTAGATGACCAACAAATCAGTTCTGATAAGACCATCAAATGTGCCTTTTCAGTTGGTGAAAACAAGGTGGTTGAAGGAGTCTTAATCCCAACAACATCTCGCACAACAGCCTGTATATCATCTCAAGTTGGATGTAGTTTATCGTGTACCTTTTGTGCAACTGGTCGCTTAAAGCTTATGCGCAATTTAACTGCTGGAGAAATTGTTGACCAAGTCGTTTATTTGAAAAATCAAGCAGAAGGTCGTTACAATACACCATTGACCAATATCGTGTATATGGGAATGGGTGAGCCTTTGTTGAATTACAAAAATGTACTTCGTTCAGTAGAATTAATCACTTCAGAAGAAGGCTTAGGAATGTCGCCTAAGAGAATTACTGTTTCAACTGCTGGAATTGCCAAAATGATTCGCAAGCTTGGAGACGACGAGGTAAAATTTAACTTAGCTCTTTCTTTACATGCTGCGAATGATAAAAAACGCAGTCACATCATGGAAATCAATGATTCAAACAATTTGGCTGAATTGGCGGATGCCCTGCGTTATTTCCACCAAAAGACCGATTCACGCGTTACGTTTGAGTATATCATTTTCAAGGATTTCAACGATAAAATTGAGGATGCACAAGAATTGGCAGACTTTGCTAAATGTGTCCCTTGTAAAATCAATATTATCGAATATAATCCAATCGACGATAGTGAATTTCAACAAGCGGATAAAAATAAGGTTGATGCTTTTGCCGCATATATTGAGTCCAAAAACTTAGTTGTTAATGTCCGTAGAAGTCGCGGTAAAGACATCGATGCTGCTTGTGGACAATTGGCGAATAAAAACAAAGCTATTCAAAAAGAAATGAGGGTTTTGAAGTAAAATTTCAACCGTTCAAACACCTATTTCCACCCTTCTGTCAAAAATTGTAAACATTGCCTCTTTTTTCTTTCTGAAGCCTGAGCAATCTTGTATATTTGTATCATGTTGACCGTAAAAGAAATGATGAAGCCAATTGAACCGGAAATTGCCGAGTTTGAAATACGTTTTCGTCAAAGTATGAAGTCAAAAGTGGCCCTTTTGGATAAAGTAACGCATTACATTATCCGCAGAAAAGGCAAGCAAATGCGTCCCATGTTTATTTTCTTGACAGCTAAAATGCTTGGCAAAGTAAGTGATCAAACATATGACGCTGCTTCACTCGTTGAACTTTTGCACACCGCAACCCTTGTTCATGATGATGTGGTTGACGATGCCAATGAACGACGAGGATTTTTCTCTATCAACGCCCTTTGGAAAAACAAGGTGGCGGTGCTCGTAGGCGATTACATGTTGTCGCGCGTACTTTTACTTTCCATCGAAAAGAACAATGTGCGTATGTTGGAAATCATCGCACGTGCTGTTCGTGAAATGAGTGAAGGTGAATTGCTTCAAATTGAAAAAGCACGAAAATTAGACATTACGGAGGAAATTTATTTTGAAGTTATCCGTCAAAAAACCGCTTCGTTAATTGCTACTTGTTGTGAATCGGCAGCTGTTTCGGTTGATAGAGAAGATTTTGCTCCAACGATGCGTAAATTTGGCGAATTTGTTGGACTAGCTTTCCAGATTAAGGATGATATTTTCGATTATGGGACACCTGAAAATATTGGGAAACCAACAGGTATTGATATTCGTGAACGTAAAATGACGTTACCGTTAATTTATGCTTTGAATACTTGTTCTATTGAAGTGAAACGCGAATTGATTAACATCGTGAAAAATCACAATGAAAATCCAAAGAAAGTTGACCGAGCAATTGAATTAGTCATTGCAGCCGGCGGAATAGCCTATGCTCATTCAAAAATGATGGAGTTAGCAAATCAAGCTCTTCAATTATTGGAACCCATTCCAGATTCAGAAGCAAAAAGAGCCATAATTGGCTTGGTTGAATATACTACACAACGAGAAAAATAATTACGTATGAAATATCTAGTCCTGTTTATACTTTGTATTGGAATGGTTGCTTGTTCTTCAAATGAAGAAGATGTTGCAAAAAAACCAAAAGAAGAACAACTGGTTGAAATTAAAGATGGGATTTATACTGAATGGTATCCTGGAAAAAAACAAATAAAATACCGTGGTGCTCAAGACGAGTTAAATCGTCGTGATGGAAAATGGATGTTTTATTCTGAAACTGGCTTGGAATTGTCATTTACCATGTATAAAAATGGGTTGAAAGAAGGTTTTACTGTCGTAAAATACCCGAATGGAGTTTTACGCTACAGAGGTGAATATATGAATGACAAGATGGTAGGTGTTTGGACAACTTACGATGAAAAAGGCGAGGTTGCGACTGAAAAAGATTACGGTTATCCGACAAAATAATGTCAAAAATACCTCCACATATCATTGATGACATCATGCAAGCTTCCCGAATTGAGGAAGTAATTGGTGAATTCGTCAGTTTGAAACGTGCAGGATCAAGTTTGAAAGGTTTAAGTCCTTTTACAGATGAGAAAACACCCTCGTTTGTTGTATCTCCAGCTAAACAAATTTTCAAGTGCTTTTCAACTGGTAAAGGAGGAACAGTAGTAAGTTTCTTGATGGAAAAAGAACATTTTTCTTATCCAGAAGCCTTGCGTTGGTTGGCGGATCGTTATGGAATACAACTTCCTGAAGAAAAACCTGCAACTGCTGAGGAGCTCGCGTCAATAACAGAACGGGAGAGTTTAAATATCATCAATGATTTTGCGCGTGACCACTTCATGCATAATTTGCACGAGTCAGACGAAGGCAAAGCAGTCGCTCTATCCTATTTTGAAGAACGTGGATTTCGAAGAGATATCATTCAAAAATTTCAATTGGGATACTGTTTGAATACAGGCACAGATTTCACTACACATGCTCTTGAGAAAGGATATAAGTTAGAGTATCTTGAAAAAGTTGGACTTGTAAAAACAAAGGAAGATCGCCATTTTGACTTCTTTAGAGGCAGGGTAATGTTTCCGATCCACAGTGTTACCGGTCGCGTTTTAGGTTTTGGTGGTCGAACGCTTTTTACTGATAAAAAAGTTGCTAAATATTTCAATTCACCTGAAAGTATTATCTATAATAAAAGTGAGATTTTATATGGATTGTATTACTCGAAAGGTGATATCATTAAATATGACAATTGTTTTTTATGCGAAGGATACACGGATGTTATTTCGATGTACCAAGCTGGAATTCAGAATGTCGTTTCATCATCTGGTACTTCGTTAACGAAAGAACAGATTAAGTTAATTCGTCGCTACACCTCCAACATTACAATTTTATATGATGGTGATGCCGCAGGAATTAAAGCTTCTTTCCGTGGAATTGATTTAATTTTAGAGGAAGGGATGAATGTAAAAGTGGTTCTTTTTCCAGATGGAGAAGATCCAGATTCATATTCAAAAAAGGCCAGTACAACAGAACTAGAAAACTACATCAAAGAGCATACACAAGATTTCATTTCTTTCAAGGCAAATATCTTGATGAAAGATGGCGAAGAGGATCCGCTTAAACGTGCTGAACTTATTCGTGAAATCGTTCACTCTGTTGCATTGATTCCAGATCAAATCACAAGAACCGTATACCAACAGCAAATTGCACAAACTTTTGGAATTGGTGAACACATCGTTACCAATGAGCTCAATAAACTTCGAAAGAACGTTGTTGCAAAACAACTGAACACACCAGAAATCAATGAAATTCCCTTGGAAATTCAAATGGATCCAAGTGTTCAGACCCAAACAACTAAAAAACCTAGTGTTCCTCCTGGAGAAGTGGCATTAATCAGAATAATGGTTAAATATGGCGTAAATGAGGTTCAAACTACCCAATTTACAGATGGTGAAGAAACCAAAATAAAAACAAGTGTTTTGGAACTTGTTTGCCATGAGTTAGATAAAGATGAATTGTATTTTTCACATCCACTTTTTGCAAAAATTCATCAAATCTTTGTGGATGGACTTTCCGAAAAAACATTATATCCTTCTAGTTTTCTGAAAAAACAAGAGGACCAAGAAATTGTCCAATTCGTATCCGACTTAGAGTCCTTTAACCATGAAATTAGTCATCGTTGGTTTAGTGATCATCACATTAGTACACGTTCAGAAAGTGATGATTTAGAAGGCACAGTGATGCAGGCGATTTATGGCTTTAAAGCGATGAAAATTGAAGATCGTATCGATGAAATTCGCTTGCGATTCAATGATGAAAATTTGGAAACAGAAGAAATGATGGAACTTTTAGCGGAACAAATGGCTTATGAAAATGCCAAAATGAAAATCGCTGAGAAATTAGGACGAATAATTCTACGTTAATATGTTGAGCTACACACTTTTTAATCTAGGTCCCTACCATATTTGCCTTTGGAATATCATCTTCCTCTCCATAATTTTTGGAGTTGCTGTTTTACTTCGTCGCATCATCCATAAATCACTAAAACGCTATTTAAAAAATGCGAATATTCGTTTGGAAGGTCGACGCGTTACATGGTTGAAATTACTTTCTCAAAGTGTTTATCTGCTAGCTACTTATATAGCTGTTCTTAGTTTTAACATCAATAATGATGACGTCACTTTCGGTGATTTTTTGAATTTTAATTTAATAGAATCGAAGAAATTTACCATTAGCTTTTACCACATCATTGTTATAATTTTCATTTTCTTCTTAGCGCGTGTAGCCTTAAACTTATCCATGCTCTTTATTTCTCGAAAATTCAGAAATAGTAAGAATTTCAATCCTGGAACCGAATTCATCTATATTCAAATTGCCAAATACATCATTTATGTTTTCGCTATTATCTCCAGTTTAAAAGCACTTGAAATAGATGTTTCCCTCTTAATCACAAGTTCGGTCGGACTATTTGTTGGTCTTGGCCTCGGTCTTCAAGACGTTTTTAAGGATATGATTTCAGGAGTTGTATTGTTGGTTGAGAGCAATGTTCGTGTAGGTGATGTTATTGAAATTTCAAATGGTGGTAAGACCGAAGCAATTGTTGCAAAAATCTTAAAAATCAATGTGCGTACAACACATATCGAAACGCGTGATGGGAATGTGCTGATTATTCCGAATGCCAAATTAACGCAAGAATATGTTGAGAACTGGACCCATGGCACTAACCTTTCTCGTTTTCGCATCCCAGTTACAGTAGCTTATGGAACCAATACAGAATTGGTGACACGCATATTAAAACAAGCAGCACTTAGTCATCCAAAAGTTAAGAAGACGGAACCCGTAATAGTTCGATTATCACATTTTGGTGATAATGGTTTGGAAATGGAATTAATATTCTGGGCTGACCAAAGTTGGGACATTCAGAATTACAAATCAGAAATTCGCTTCGAAGTTGACCGTTTGTTCAGAGAGTATAACATTACCATTCCATACCCTCAACGCGATATGCATGTCGTAAACCACGACAATCACTTCTTCAACAATCCAACAGAAGGATCAAAAGATCTTTAATACGTACTAGTTGCGCCACCAATATTTTCAATTGGATGCCAAGTAGTTTTCAATTCTAATGTATCGGCAATCATATATAAATCTTGTGCATCTGACTTTAACCAATCTTTTTGTTGATGGAACACACGTTTCACATTAACACTTGCATTTGCTTGTAACTGTTGAAAGGCAGCAGTATCCTCTCCCCCATAAACAACAGCATTAATATCCATGTGGGTTGATAAAGTATCATTCAATTCTTTATTTGTTCCAGTCAAAATATTGACAACACCACCGGGTACATCAGAGGAATTAAGCACTTCTGCAAATGTGATGGCGCACAACGGCAGTTTTTCAGAAGCGATGACTATACAAGCGTTTCCACCTGCAATGACAGGCATCACCAAGGAAACCAAACCAATTAATGATGAATCATTTGGAGCAATTACTCCTACAACACCTGTTGGTTCGTGTACCGAAAAATTGAAATGTGAACTCGCCACTGGATTTACCGAACTAAGAATCGCCGTAAACTTATCACACCAACCTGCGTAATAAACGATACGATCAATAGCTAAATCTACTTCTTGTTCAGCTTTCACTTTCGTTGACCCTTGCGCCATTAGTTCAGAAATGAATTGAGTTCTTCTACCCTCCAACATTTCCGCAATACGATAAAGAATTTGTCCGCGATTCATTGCAGCACGCTCTGACCAACCACCAAATGCTTTTCGAGCAGCCACAACCGCATTTCGAACGTCCTTGCGCGACGAAAGACACATATTGCCTAACAACTTACCTTTCGTATCAGAAACAGCATAATAACGTCCCGATTCCGTTCTAGGAAATTGTCCTCCAATATATATTTTGTATGTCTTTAATACTTCCAATCTACTCATTTTAATGAATTGTAAATTATCAATTAAACCAATTTCACATAGGCATTTAAGCCGTGTAATCCTCCCTCACGTCCAAAGCCACTTTCTTTGTATCCACCAAAAGGCGATGTTGGGTCAAATTTATTATAGGTATTTGCCCAAACAACTCCAGCATTTAACTTCGTTGTCAAGTTGAAGATTCGAGATCCTTTATCGGTCCAAACACCAGCTGCTAAGCCAAAAGGAGTGTTGTTTGCCTTTTGAATCGCTTCATCCACTGTACGGAACGTTTGAATAGTTAACACTGGACCAAATATTTCTTGTTGAACGATAACACTTGATTGTGCGACATTAATAAAAAGTGTAGGCGGACAAAAATGTCCTTTTGCAGGAATACTGCATGCAGATTGATACATTTCTGTACCTTCCTGTTTTCCAATTTCGATAAACTTATGAATCGTTTCGAGTTGTTCTTTCGAATTAATAGCTCCAACGTCTGTGTTTTTATCCATGGGATCACCAACATAAAGCGTATTCAATCGGTCCTTTAATTTGCGAATCACCAAATCAGCAACAGATTCTTGCACCAACAAGCGGGAACCTGCGCAACATACGTGACCTTGATTAAAGAAAATTCCATTGATAATTCCTTCGACTGCTTGATCTATTGGAGCATCTTCAAAAACAATATTTGCTGACTTTCCACCTAATTCTAGTGTCAATTTCTTATTCGTGCCTGCGACAGCTTTTTGAATGATCTTTCCAACTGCTGTTGAACCAGTAAATGCAATTTTATCAACATCTTGGTGATTAACGATTGCTGCCCCTGTATCTCCAAATCCAGTCACAATGTTTACCACACCTGGAGGTAAGCCACAATCATGGATGATTTCAGCCAATTTAAGAGCCGTTAAAGGTGTTGTTTCGGCAGGTTTCAAGACTACTGTATTTCCAGCTGCTAGTGCAGGTGCAATTTTCCATGCGGCCATGAGCAAAGGAAAATTCCATGGGATTATTTGGCCAGCCACACCGAGGGACTCCACTTTTCTGTTAGGAAAAGCGTACTCCAGTTTATCTGCCCAACCTGCGTAATAAAAGAAATGATTGCACGCCAATGGCACATCAATATCTCTCGATTCGCGAATTGTTTTACCGCCATCCAAGGTTTCAATCACAGCAAATTCACGCGCTCGTTCTTGCATCATACGTGCAATTCGATAGATATATTTTGCACGTTCAGCACCAGATAATTTTGACCAAACATCAGTATATGCTTTACGAGCAGCGGCTACTGCTAAATCAACATCCTTTTCATTGGCATGTGCAACTTCGGCTAAAACTTCTTCAGTTGCAGGATTTGTGGTTGCAAAATACTTCCCGGAAGAAGGTTTAACCCATTTTCCATTGATATATAAATCGTAACGCTCTTTTAATTGAATATGTGCTGTACTTTCTGGAGATGGCGAATACGACCAATCCAAATTGTCAATTATTTTTTTCTTTGCTGCCATCTTAATCGATTGAAAAATAAGCTGATGATTGATATATACCTGTTTCTTGCTTCATGATTTGCATCAACAAATCATTTGCTAAACTACTAGCTCCAAAACGGAACCATTCGTTTGTCAGCCATTTTGAACCTAATGTTTCATTTACCATCACTAAATAATGCAGTGCTTGTTTTGCTGTTGAAATTCCACCTGCTGGTTTCATTCCAATCATCACACCTGTTCGGTCATAATGATCTTTAATTGCCATTAACATGGTGTAGGTTACTTGCATTGTTGCAGCTGGTTGAATTTTACCAGTTGAGGTCTTAATAAAATCTGCACCTGCCATTATTGCGATATCACTTGCCCGTCGAACATTATCTAAGGTCGCTAACTCACCTGTTTCTAAAATCACTTTCAAACGTGCTTTACCACAAGCTTCTTTAATTGCTGCAATCTCGTCAAAGACAAAATTATATTCTCCCATTAGAAACTTGCCTCTTGAAATCACCATATCAATTTCATCAGCACCTTCTGAAACAGCAAATTTAGTATCACGAAGTTTAACTTCCATTGGTGCTTGTCCACTAGGAAAAGCGGTTGAAACCGATGCTACTTTGACATGTGAGTTTTTCACTTCATTCTTGGCAATTTTCACCATAGAAGGATAAACGCAAACTGCAGCAACGGTAGGCAAATCTTGTTGAACATCATGCAAATGCATTGCTTTGTAGCACATTTGCTTTACTTTTCCAGGAGTATCCTTTCCCTCTAGTGTTGTTAAATCAATCATATTCAAAGCCAAACGCAGACCTTGTTTTTTAGATTCACCTTTTATACTTCGTGATTGAAATCGCTCAATTCGTTCTTCGACTCCAACTTTGTCTACGACAGGAGTATTTCGAAAGTCTAGTAATTGTTCGCTTTGGGCCTTTTTTTCTTTTCCCATGTTAAGATTGTAAGTCAGTTGTCAAATATACGCAATATGAAATCTTAGCGCAACAAAAAAGGCTCCTTTCGAGAGCCTTTCTTGTTTTCTATGTTTGATTATAATTGTCCATCTGAATGATAGACACCATTCTTAAATACTTTTACTTTAAGTAGGATTCCATCTCTATCATATTCGTACACTTTTCCTTCCCACAACGCGCCGTTTTTAAAGGTACCGTCTTGCCAGATTTCATCATTCGCATTGTATACTTTGTTGTATCCATTTGCTTGGAATTTAGCGCCTTTTGTTTTTGGAGTAGTAATTTTAGGAGCAGTTTCTTTAGAAGCACCTGGATCAACAACCTTAACTGCTGGACTAACCATTTCTCTTTGCTCACTTTTCGCAACCGAACCATCTGCATCATAGAAAATAACTTCTTTGACATCTCCGTTTTCATAATAGCGAACAGCCTTTCCTGTTGGTTTACCATTGTTTGACTCATATTCAAATTCAACTTGACCATTCGGATAGTAATACTTCACTTTTCCTTCTTCCTTTCCAGTAGGATTAAATTTAGCTTCATACTCCAACTTCCCATTTTCATGATATCTCTTCAATGAATCTTGGTAAAGATTGCGTTCAAAAACACCTTGCTCACGAACTTTTCCATTCGGATAAAATTTTGTGTATTTTCCTTCAGGGCGATTGTTTTTGTACTCACCTTTTAACTTTGGTGTCGCTCCATCAGTATGGTATTTTGTCCATGTTCCTTCCTTACGGTCGTCAACATATGGTCCTTCTTCAATTTTACCTTCAGCAGGATACCCCTCTTGAGGCTTATCCTTACCAAGATACAACCAACGACCTTGTTTTTTGCCGTTTTCATCTTTCTTATTTAACTTATCATCTTGTGTAAGTTCAGCAAGAAATACTGGAGAAATTATCATCCCAACAAATATCCAGCTTAGTATTAACTTCCCGACCATGTTATTGTGTTTTTAGTTAGTAGTAAGTATATGCAATATACAACGTTAAAACGAAAAATAATGCCAACTATCTATAAATTCGTCAAAATGGCAATATTCAACGATAAAAACTTTTTTTTTGACTTTCAATTAACTTTCTCAAGCAAACTAACGTCAACGTTGTCTAGCATTACTTTTACCAGTTGTTCTGTACCGTATTTTTCTTTCCAATCCCAGTCTTTACGGGCTCTACTGTCATCTATGGAGCCTGGCCAACTGTCTGCAATTGCTTGACGGAAGTCTGGTTGATACGTTGCTTCAAAAGACGGAATATGTTTTTTTATTTGTTCTGCCAATTGATTTGGAGTAAAACTACAACCCGCTAAATTATACGATGAACGAATGGCAATTTTTTCAGAAGGTGCTTCCATTAATTCAATTGTAGCGCGGATTGCATCTTCCATAAACATCATTGGCAACTCAGTGTTTTCCGATAAAAAGCTTACAAACTTATTACCCAATTTTGCTTGATAAAAAATATCCACTGCGTAATCCGTTGTTCCTCCACCAGGCAAACTCGTATACGAAATTAAACCAGGATAACGAATGCTTCTAACATCAACATTGTGCTTATTGAAATAATATTCACACCAACGCTCTCCAGCCAATTTAGAAATACCATAAACTGTAGAAGGCTCCATAATTGTGTATTGTGGGGTCATAACACGCGGAGTTGTAGGTCCAAAAACAGCAATCGAACTAGGCCAGAAAATCTTTTTTACATGACCTTCTTTTGCTAAATCCAAAATGGTAAAAAGTCCTTCCATGTTCAATTGCCATGCAAAACTTGGATTCTTTTCAGCCGTCGCCGATAGAAGGGCTGCAAGTAAATAAACTTGTTCAATCTTATTATCAATAATAAAAGTTCTAACTGCTTCGCGATTCAAGATATCCATCTGAACGTAAGGACCATTCGATAAAATAGATGGACATTCAGCTTTAACATCAGCAGCAAAGACTTGATCGTTTCCTTTAAGCTTTCTTAATTCAAGTGTAAGTTCAGTGCCAATTTGACCACAAGCCCCAATTATAATTGTTTTTCCCATTTTGATGTTTTGTACCAACAAAGTTAAAATTTGCCTTCATTTAGCCTAGTATTTTATGGAATTTTCTTCCTTTTTTGTTAAAACTGATTTTAATCATGTTTTTCAACATACAACTACCTTAGTTTTGGAGGATAATTTTCTATAAAATGTGGATTGACCTTGCTTTATTGCTAAAATACATGAATAAGCGTAATCCGGAGTGATTAGGCTTTTGTCAATTCTATATTATCACATTCAAAATTTAATATTATGCCGTTTTATCATAAACTAGGGACTTTCCCTCATAAAAGACATACAGTTTTCAGACAACCAAATGGTAAGCTATACCATGAGCAATTATTCGGGACCGTTGGTTTCGATGGTATGTCTTTACTTATGTATCATATTAATCCTCCTACAATTGTCAAAGAAGTTAGAGGTCAAAAAGACATTGCACCAGAAGTTGCTTTGGAAAAAAACATGATCGCTCGTAGCTTAAAAGGATATGAAGTTCCTGCGGTTGATGATTACTTAGATAGCCGTGTACCCGTTTTGGTTAATTCGGATTGCTATATTGAATTAGCATCTCCTAAAAAGTCGATGACGGATTATTTCTACAAAAATGCGGATGCAGATGAAGTAATTTTCATTCACCGTGGTTCTGGAACCTTGAAAACGCAATTGGGTAATATTGACTTCAGTTATGGTGACTATTTGGTTGTTCCAAGAGGAATGATTTACCAAATGCATTTTAAAGATGAAGACAATAAATTATTCATCGTTCAATCATTCAGTCCAGTTTACACTCCAAAACGTTACCGCAACTGGTTCGGACAATTATTAGAACATTCTCCTTTCTGTGAAAGAGATATTCGTCCGCCTCACGTTTTAGAGCCAGTAGAAGAAATTGGTGATTTCTTGATCCGCATTAAAAAACAAGATGTCCTTTACGATTACGTATATGGAACACATCCTTTTGATATCGTTGGTTGGGATGGATATAATTATCCGTATGCTTTTTCCATTCACGATTTCGAACCAATTACTGGTCGCGTGCATTTGCCACCGCCAATTCACCAAACATTTGAAACGGCTGGATTTGTAATGTGTTCATTTGTTCCTCGTTTATACGACTATCATCCAGATGCTATTCCAGCGCCTTACAATCACAGTAATATTGATTCAGATGAAGTACTTTATTATGTAGATGGTGATTTCATGAGTCGAAATAATATTGAAAAGGGACAAATTACTTTGCATCCTGCAGGTGTACCTCACGGACCTCACCCAGGAGCATACGAAAGAAGTATTGGCAAAAAGGAAACTTTAGAACTTGCCGTAATGGTCGATACTTTCAAACCATTAAAGCTTACAAAAGCGGCAATGGACTTGCAAGATCCTGAATATGTGAAAAGCTGGTTGCAACATTAATTGTTGTAAATTAGATTCAGAAATTAAAAGATTAGAAAATTGAAGTGGTACATCCACTGATTTAAAAGATAATAAAATGAGTAAAGAAGTAAAAAGTGTAGAATACGGATTAGAAAAAATCTTTGAAGGTGCTCAGGATTTTCTTCCGTTGTTAGGGACAGATTACGTAGAATTCTATGTTGGAAATGCGAAACAAGCTGCCCATTTTTATAAAACTGCTTTCGGATTTCAATCACATGCATACGCAGGATTAGAAACTGGAATGAAAGATCGTGTTTCGTATGTATTAAAACAAGATAAAATTCGGTTGGTTTTAACAACTGCTTTAACAAGTACTTCGCCAATTGGAGAGCACGTTAAAAAGCACGGTGATGGTGTTAAAGTTATTGCCTTATGGGTTGAAGATGCACGTAAATCTTGGGAAGAAACAACTAAACGCGGTGCGAAATCATACCAAGAGCCAACAGTTACGAGTGACGAACACGGCGAAGTTGTAACTGCCGGGATATATACTTATGGTGAAACGGTTCACATGTTCGTAGAACGTAAAAATTATACAGGTGAATTTATGCCTGGATTCGTGAAATGGGAATCAGATTACAATCCAGCGCCACTTGGACTTAAATACATCGACCACATGGTTGGAAATGTAGGTTGGGGAGAAATGAATACATGGGTTAAATGGTACGAAGATGTGATGGGATTTGTGAATTTCCTTTCATTCGACGACAAGCAAATCCACACAGAATATTCAGCTTTGATGTCCAAAGTAATGAGTAATGGAAATGGTCGAATTAAATTCCCGATCAACGAACCAGCTGAAGGTAAAAAACGTTCGCAGATTGAAGAATACTTAGATTTTTATGAAGGTCCAGGAGCGCAGCACATAGCAGTTGCGACAGATGACATCATTGAAACTGTTCGTCAATTAAGAGCAAGAGGTGTTGAGTTTTTATCATCTCCACCACAATCTTACTATGATGAAATTCCAGCTCGTTTGGGCGTTCACATGGACATGATGAAAGAAGATTTAAAAGTGCTTCAGAGTTTAGCTATCATGATTGATGCAGATGAAGAAGGCTATTTATTGCAAATATTTACGAAGCCAGTTGAGGATCGCCCGACATTATTCTTTGAAATCATCCAACGAATGGGAGCGAGAGGATTTGGAGCTGGTAACTTTAAAGCGCTTTTCGAATCAATCGAAAGAGAACAAGAGAAAAGAGGTACTTTATAATAGTATACCTATTACTAATATAGAAGAGCGCGGTGAATTAATCACCGCGCTTTTTTTTACCTCAAAATATACCATTCACCGAAAAATAGCTACATTTCACCGAATCATTGTTTTAGGTCCTGTAAACATGCTCTATGTTTGACAAAAAAAACAAGATGAAAAGAAATAAAAACTGTATGCAAATGGATGAGAATTGGGAAAAGAACCAACGTAACTCTAAAATTTTAGGTGGAATATTTGTCATCACCGCTGGTGTATTGATTCTTCTAAAACAATCTGGAATGTTTATTCCTCATTGGTTGTTGTCATGGGAAATGATTTTAATCGCTGTAGGGTGCGTCATGTTGATTAAACACAATTTCAAAAAGACAAGTGCTTATGTGTTAATCACAATTGGTGGATTATTTATGCTGAATGATCTAATTCCTGACTTAATTGATGGACGGATGATTTGGCCAATTGTAATCATTTTGATTGGTGTCTCAATGCTTATCAAATCACTGTTCCCCGGCTTTAAAAAAAAACAGCCTACAGTAGAAATTGTAGATTTCAGCGATGTTAATTCGGATGATTATGTAAGCTCTTCTGCTTTCTTTAGTGGTATCACAAAAAAAGTAGTGACTAAAAATTTCAAAGGAGCGAATATTTCAAGTGTATTTGGTGGAAATGAAGTGAATTTATCACAGGCTGATTTCACCGGTACAGCAAACATTGATATTACGTGTGTATTTGGTGGCGTAACCTTAATTGTTCCATCCAATTGGAAAATTAAACCAGATTTGACATCCGCCTTTGGTGGAATTGATGACCAACGACCATCTATGATTTCTGAATTAAACAGTGATGAAAAGGTAGTCACTTTAAAAGGAACTTGTGTCTTTGGTGGAATTGAGATTTTGAGCTACAATTAATGTTTAGAATAATCAAACAGCTATTTGGAAGGAACAGATTTGCATTAATTGCATTTCTGTTTCTTTTGTTGGATATAGGCTATTATTTTGTCCTTACCTCTTTTGGTATTGGCAAGCGCCAAGCCACCTACGAGGCTGTTACTTCTTATCTGTTGATTCTCTTCTTTTCCTATATTCTACAGCGGATTCATACATATTACCATTCACGATCTGCTATCAATATCGTTCACATAAGTATCATTTTCATTTTTAGTTTCTTAACGAGTCTATTTCTGCAAGAATATGGTGCGTGGGTTGGTCGTGGAGATCAGCATTACATCGGATTCTTAGCGCATGCCTTTTTCTTGCGCTGGTTTACCTTGTTTTTAGTGTTTTTAACGGTCGTCAACCAATTGTGGATTGACAAACATTTGGATGAACAAGGAAATGCTTTTAACCGACTAGTTGAAAAAGAACGATTGTTGGCAAAAGCAGAAATCAATGGTTTGCAACAACAATTTCAACCGCATTTTCTGTTTAACAGTTTGAATTCTATTAGTGCGTTGGTGAAATCGCAACCCGATCAGGCTAGAACGATGGTCCAAAATCTTTCTGACTATTTGCGTTTGAGTATTCAAAAAAGTAAAGATGATTTCAATACCATTGAAGACGAACTCCAATTTTTGAATTTATACTTGACAATTGAAAAAGTGCGTTTTGGTCACCGTTTACAAATTGACATCAATTGTGAAGAGGAATGCAAACAGTTGAGTTTGCCAAGCCTAATGCTTCAGCCGTTGGTGGAAAACGCGATTAAATATGGGTTGTATGGTAATGTTGGTGATTTGAGTATCACAATTGACATTCGATGTGCAGATCAAATGCTTCATATTTCTGTCTCTAATCCTTACGATGAAACTTCCGTTAACTCATCGAAAGGAACTGGATATGGCTTAAAATCAATTGAACGCAAATTATCGTTCATCTACAAGCGAAATGATTTGCTTCAGACCAAAAAAACGACCACGCAATTCACTACCTTTCTCAATATTCCGCAAGAACAAGCTAGCGTATGAAAAAAGTTCTAATCATAGATGATGAGCCTTTGGCAAGATCAATCGTTCGAGAATACCTTGAAGCATATCCAGAATTAAACATCGTGGATGAATGCAACGATGGCTTTGAAGGTGCGAAAGCAATTGCATTGCATCAGCCAGACCTCATCTTTTTAGATGTGCAAATGCCGAAAATAAATGGGTTTGAACTGTTGGAAATCATCAACGAACAACCTGCAGTTATATTCACAACGGCATTTGATGAATATGCCTTGAAGGCTTTTGAAACGAATGCCTTGGATTATCTGTTAAAACCGTTTTCACAAGAACGCTTCAATACAGCAATAAATAAATGGCTTACTACAATTTCAACTGGTTCACCCATCGAAAAGCTCAACGAAACACATTTCAAACAACCCGATGAACATTTAAGAATTGTCATCAAAGATGGTAGTGAAATACGCATTATTCCAACCAAAGAAATAGAATTCATTGAAGCGTATGATGATTATGTAAAGATTCATCATCTGGGTAAAGTCCACTTGAAGAAGAAGACAATGAACCATTTTGAAAAATCGTTGGATTCAAAACAATTCATCCGCATTCACCGTTCTTATTTATTGAACATTCAAGAATTAACCAAGATAGAATCCTTTGAAAAGAACAGTTATATCGCGATTCTAAAATCTGGGAAACGAATTCCTATTAGTCGAACGGCTTATGGACCACTAAAAGATTCCTTGGGGATTTAATTGATAACAATTAGTTTCCTTACCTTTGGAAAAAATAAAAGAACATGGCAGAAGTAGGAATCATTATGGGAAGTGCATCGGATCTTCCAATCATGCAAGACGCAGCGGACATTTTAAAAGAATTTGGAATTTCGTACGAAATCAATGTTGTTTCTGCTCACCGTACGCCTGAATTAATGTTCGATTATGCTAAAAGCGCTCATACCCGTGGTTTAAAAGTGATTATTGCTGGTGCTGGTGGTGCAGCTCATTTACCAGGAATGACCGCGTCATTGACTCCCCTACCTGTTATTGGTGTTCCCGTTAAATCTTCCAATTCAATTGACGGTTGGGATAGTATTCTTTCGATACTGCAAATGCCAAATGGTATTCCCGTTGCAACAGTTGCATTGAATGCAGCGAAAAATGCTGGAATTCTTGCTGCAAAAATCATCGGTTCTTCGAATCCAGAAGTACTTGCTAAACTTTCTGCTTATATGGAAGAAATGAAGCAGAAGGTAATGGAAAGCGGCGAAAAATTAAAGGCAAATCAAGGATAAAGTAAGTACTTACTTCTAACCGCTTTAAAGGCATCTAAGCCCGGTTTCCATTGTGCACGAATTTCCTTAGCGCTCCAACCTTTCTCAATTTGTAATCGCAGCGAGGATGTTCCTGCTAAACGATCAAAAAATCCAGGTTGATTGATGAAATTCACTGTATCTCCTAGTAACTGTTTCGCACGAATTAAGTAATTCAAATTGATTTCGTATTTACGTTTCTGATTGTGTTCTTGCAAATCGTAGCCATTACAAATTCGGTTTTCATACATAGGTGACTTCGCTCCAGCTCTTGATGTTGGAATAAATGAAAATTCATCGATTGGAAACTTTGGATGTCCATACATTTCAAAAGGTCTGTCGGTACCTCTTCCAACGCTTACGGTTGTCGCTTCAAACATACATAAACTCGGATACATCGTAATTGCAACTTCCGATTTTAAATTTGGGGAAGGCGCCACAGGCAAAACATAATTCGTTTTGTGCGTGTAATGTTTGCAAGGAATCACCCATAAACTACAAACAAGGCTATCTCTCAACCAACGTTCACCATTCACCATCATTGCATATTCGCCAATCGTCATTCCATAAACAATTGGAACAGGATGCATTCCAACAAAAGAACGATGTTGCGGTTCTCGAATTGGACCATCGATGTAATGTCCATTTGGATTCGGTCGATCCAACACAATCATTTGCTTTTTGTTTTCGGCGCAAGCCTCCATTACGTAGTGTAAAGTGGAGATATAAGTGTAGAATCGCACTCCAACATCTTGAATATCATAAATTACAATATCAACATCAACCAATTGGTCATAGGTTGGTTTTTTGTTATTTCCATATAATGAAATCAATGGTAAACCTGTTTTCACATCAACTGTTGAATGCACTTTTTCACCTGCATCAGCTTCGCCACGAAAACCATGTTCGGGAGCAAACACTTTAATGACATTAAGCTTCATTGCCAACAAAGTATCTACAAGATGAGTACTATTCACCATGGAAGTTTGGTTGCTAACAACTGCAATACGTTTATTGACCAATGAGTCCATAAATAAATGAAGTCGCTCAATACCTAAAATTGGTTTAAGTAAACTTCCATGAACAGCTAAAGCTTCTTCACGAATTGCCTCTTCATTCGCAATTGTTTCATTTTCGATGACAATTGTTTCATCAGTTGTGTTGACAGGTCTTTTGAATGGAACCGTGCACGAAGCGACTAAAAAAATTAAAATACTTTTCAGGCACAAAACCTTTGCGTACCTTAGTACGGTAAAAGATAAATAAGATTTGCCGTTCGAATATTTCATAGCGCGTAAAGTACTCCAAAATGAGGTGCAAGGTAAGAAAGTTTCCAGACCCATTGTGCGCATATCAGTGATAAGTATTGCACTTGCAGTTGTTGTTAACTTGATTACCATTGCTGTAGTCACTGGGTTTCAACAAGAAGTACGTGATAAAGTTTCTGGTTTTGGTTCCCATATTTTCATCATGAGCTCTGGCGAAAGCAGCATCTACGAGTCAGAACCCTTAAACAAAAACCAATCCTTTTTCTCAGAATTACAAAAAGACCCTTCGATTAAGGACATTTCATACGTCGCATACAAACCAGTTATTTTTCAATCTGAAAAATTTGAAAAGCAATCGAATCGTTCAGGAAAAGACTCTTCTATTGTTCGTCAAGAAATTCATGGAGCAATCTTGAAGGGCGTAAATGAAAGGTATAATTGGGAATTCTTTAAAGAAAACCTAAAACAAGGAAAAATTCCCAACTTTAAAACGGATGAACCAAGCATGGAAGTGATGGTTTCTTCACGGATTGCGAAAAACTTGAATTTAAAAGTAGGCGATGATCTAAAAGCTTTTTTCGTTAAGACACAACCAATCAAAAAGGTTTTCAAACTTGTAGGAATATATGAAACAGGATTAGAAGAATTTGATTCAAAAATTGCGATTGGGGATATCCGAATTGTGCAGCAACTAAATGATTGGGGAATTCAAGCCTCGATAGAAGTGGAAGATACGTTGTATAATGGACAATTTATTGTGCGTGGAAATATCATTGGAGGAAATGGGAATTACCGTTATGATTGGGGAAAAGGCTATGAGGCGTATTCTGGAATCACACATTGTCCGCTGAAAGACACCACCATTCGATTAATTGCTTCTGATTATTGGTCAAACATCAATGGTAAAGAAGAAGGAACAAGTATTCCAGATACAGCCTATTTAAAAATCAAAATTGAAGGTAAAGCGTATTCATTTTGCGATCCCAAATTAGATGGAATGGGGACAATTATGCGTGAGTACTTAAATGATTCAGGAAGCCAATTTGCTATTCAGGCAACAGAAAAAAAGATGATTTTTGAATCGAAAGAAGGGACAGGAAGTAGTCATAATTATGTTGGAGGATTTGAAATTACAGTTAAAAATTGGGATGAGCTTCCTGAGGTTCACAGTCGTTTGAAGAAACGATTGGAATTAATTCCTACAAAACACGACGAGCTTTTAGCAGTTCGAAGTATCATTGAAAATGAAAGTGATATTTTCGTATGGTTGGGATTTTTAGATTTAAATGTGTTGATTATTTTGAGCTTAATGATCCTTATTGGTATTATCAACATGGGTTCTGCCTTGTTGGTGTTAATCCTTGTGCGATCAAACTTTATTGGGATGTTGAAATCGATGGGGGCCAGTAACTGGGCCATTCGTAAAATATTTTTGATTCAAGCTGGTTTTTTAATTTTCAGAGGAATTGTTATTGGGAATGTAATAGGTCTTGGACTCTGTGGATTACAATACTATTTCCACATCTTGAAGCTGAATCCAGAGGTTTATTACATTGATAAAGTTCCGATTGAATTAAATGTTTGGGCATGGTTGGCCTTGAATGCAGGAACCTTGATTGTTTGTTTGTTGGCGCTGATTCTGCCAAGTTATGCAATCACTCGTATTAGTCCTGTGAAAGCAATTCGTTTCAATTAACGAATTAAAACAAAATAGGCCATCCATTTGGACAGCCTACCCTGATTGAATTCAATATTATCTCTCTGTTTTCAATTCGATGTACTGAAAATCTCGATACTTATCTAAGTTTTCATAGTCGCCATCATATGGAGGCCCTTGAACAATCGCTGAAACAACTTTTATGTTTATCTTCCCTTTGAGTCCTTTAGCTTCATAATAAGCCAACAACTCATTCTTAATTCTATTAGCACGTGATTTTGCTAGCTTTTCATTTGAACCAAATGTTTTGGTAGGAACATTTGATGCAGAAGAGTAGATATTGATTGTTAACTTCTCAACCCCATTGTTGAGTTGATTCTCAATCTGAATTGCGAAATTCTTTAATTTTCCATCATCAACGGTCAACTTATCGGCATTGTAATCGAAAAAGTGTTTAAGAGCAATATCTTGAGGTGGACTAGGTTGATCAATCGAACAAGAACTCGTCGCTGTTTGTCCAATTGCATCTGTAACAATAATTGAATAATCTCCCTTTCCTAAGCCTGAAAGATCTTCAATTGTTGACCCATTTGACCATTTGTAGGTGTATGGCGCAACACCGCCATTAACAGATGCATCTATTTTACCATCAAATCCATTAAATATAGTTGCATTCGTCCCGCTGCATTCGACACTCAACAATGGAGGTGTTAGAACGTAGGCCATATAGATATCACTTCGTTCAGATTCGCGGTTACTTGACCAATAAATCATGTTACCTGAATGACTAAAATACGCGTCAAATTTTGGTGAATTAATTTTGCTGCCAAGATTGGTTGGTTTTGACCAATTGGTCCAAGAACCTTGCTTTACAGAATAAAAGATATCCGCATCTCCTTCTCCACCATGTCCATTACTTGAAAAATACAAGGTGTCTTGAGTTTTTGACAGGAAAGGTGAGATCTCAAAACCAGATGTATTGATATTGCTACCCATGTGAACTGGCGCCGACCATTCTGCTCCTTTTTTCGTACTCACATATAAATCTTCTTGACCTAATGCTCCAGGACCAGCATACGAAATGATAATTACATTCTCAGCGTCATTGACATGGAAACCGTAGTAATCTCCATCGATATCTAGTGTAGGAATAATCACTTCTTCCGGTTTTCCCCAGCTCTCCCCTTTCTTTGTAGATGTAGCGATTCCCTTAACAAGATCCTTCTTCCCTTCATAGGAGTTTAGCACATACATTACCGAGCCTCCTTTGCCTAAGCCAAGAACGGCATTGTTATATTTGTTGTTGATGTCCGTCAAACGTTGACAATCGCCATAACTTCCATCTTTATCTCGCTTACTGAACCAGATATCCTGATCTGATTCTCCTCCTACAGCCGATGCATCAAATGTGCGCACAAAAAATAAGATTGAGCTATCTTTTGAAAAGACTGGGATACTTTCCTCACCAACCTCTGTATTAACAGTCCCTGGTAATCTCTTAGGTTCTGAATAATCCCAAAATTGAGCACTTGAAGTTATACTAATGAAACTAACTCCTACTGCCAATAATAAATTCTTTTTCATAAATAATGTTTTCCGCATTTTGCCTCTAATTATCTCCCTAGCATTAATCCTAATACTATTTCATGTCCTCCACCACTGAAGTCTTTAAAACGTGACAAGGAAAAATCATAAGAATAACCAAATTTAAAGCGCTCACTAATGTTTAACCCTAACATTCCAATAACTGCATCTTTGTGGCGATATGAAACACCTGCCCACAACCATTCTTTATATTCCAATTGCATGGAACCTTCAAAAGAAATTGGAGAAGGACTCATCAATTTAGCAAGAATAGCAGGTGTTAATGATAAATTTTCGTTTAATGGGATTTTGTATCCAGCAGTTCCAACAAAATGCATTTGATTGTTGAAATTAGCAGATCCTGACCCAAACTCAACCATGTCTTTGGTTAATTGGTCAGCGGCTATACCTATAAACAGTTTCTTTGAATACAAATACAAGCCTGCACCAATATCTAAAATATATTTACTTGATTGATCTGCTGCAAAAGAGTTGTATGTGTTGTCTGTATAAGTTTGAGTTTGATCGACCAAATTCAACACTTGTGCTTTATCTCTTAAAAAAATATTGTTTGACATCCCAATGCGCGTTCCAAACGATAAATTCATTTTTTTGGTTACTGGCAAGTGAAGGGCATATGTACCTGATACCTGCAGTTTTCGGAAGGCACCGTACTGATCAGCTATCAATTGACCTCCTACAGCATGTTTAAATTTCCCTGTGTTTATCTCAGGATTCCGAACAGGTCCATTACTGATGCGCAATGAAGGATTATATCTTGTTCTTGGCTTTCTCGTAATCGGTGAGGTAACAGACAGATAAGCAGTTCTTGGTTCATCACCAAAGCCAATCCATTGCCATCTTCCACCTATCGTGACATCCACAAAATCATATACACCAGCAGCACCTGGATTTACCATAAATTGATTACGCAGATATTGACTGTACTGAGGCATTTGCTGAGAATAAACTCCCGATGTCAAAGCCATTGCGATTAATGCTAATATTCTTTTCATAATTGTATTGGTGCTTATTAATTCAATATAATTGAAACGATTCCCTTTTGCGGCTCAACATCTTCATCCTGAAAATCAATGATGAAATAATAAGAACCAACTGGTAAATTTGCACCTTGGTATTCTCCTTTCCAAGGGTTTAAGGAATACTTACCTTCTTCTGATTGGAACAATAAATTCCCCCAACGGTTGTAAACCATAACAATATTGTTCGGATAAACTTCATCTAAATCCAAGATCTCCCAAAAATCATTTACATTATCTCCATCGGGAGTGAAGGCAGTAGGTACAATAATTTCACAATCCTGAATCGTGATTTCAACTTGACTTGATGCACTCTCACATCCGTTCAATGTTTCAGTAAGATAATATATTGAACTACCAATAACATCAGAAGGAATTAAAGTTCCACCAGTTCCAATATCATTTATTAATGAAGGATCATCATACCATGTAATGGTCCCACCAGTCCCAACTGATGTCATTGGAACTAGCTCCCAATTCGAACAGTAAGTTGTATCTGTTCCAGCCGCTGGCGCTAAAGGAATTGTGTTGATTGTAATCGTCTGAGAACCTATTGCAGTATTCGTACAAGTAAGATCGCTTACATTTGTAATAACATAAACTCCAGCTGCATTGCCCAATGAAATTGGACTTGTAGCCCCTGTTGCTGTTTGTGCTACTCCATCTAAGGTGTAATCAACTGACCAATTTGGTGTACCTGTTACAGCAACTAAAATTGGATTAACGGCATCTCCTGCACAATAAGATGCTCCTCCGTTTACTGTTGTAACGGTTGGTAATGGATTAATAGTAACTAAGAATGATTCCTCATCCGAACAAGCACCTTCAGCATCATAGATCCAAACGGTTTGAGTTGAAGTTATCGAACCTGAAATTACCGTTCCACCTAAAGCTTGAGAATTAGTATAATACGCTTCATTTCCAGAAAGATTTGTTCCGATAATTGCTGGTAATGCATATGTCGCACACGCGGATTGATTTCCTGGATTTGTAATTGAAGGTGTGTTGTTAACAGTTACTGTAAACGTTTCTTCATCAAAACAGCTTCCACTTATATCATAAATGTAAATTGTTTGAGTCGAAGTCACAGAAGAACCTACTGCAAGTTGCGTTCCTGTACCTCCTGCTCCTGTCCAGTATGCCTCATTACCTGAAAGACCTGTTCCTGTGATTGTTGTTAATATATATGAATCACATACCGATTGATCCACTATGTCGTTTATCACAGGAGCTCCTGGATTATTTAAAGTAATAGTCGTGGTAGAGTTACCTTCACAACCAGATGAAGTTAATGTAACAACGAAGTTATTATAACCTCCAGCACCTAAGCCAGTAATAGTAATAGTACCTGTGGCAGATGAAGTATAACTTGCAGTTGCAACCGCATTGTAACTGACATCATACGCTGTGTTATTTGACAACCCTGAAATGGTAATAAATCCGTCAGTAGCATTACATACTGTTGGATCCGTGCCAGCCAATGCAAATGTTGGAAGAGGATCAATTGTAATTGTCTCTGTTCCTGAAGCAGTGTTTGAACATAGGGCATCAGTTACACCGGTAAGAATATAAACACCCGCCGCATTACCCAATGAAATTGGACTAGATGATCCAATCACAGTTAAAGGCGTCCCATCCAACGTATAATCTACAGTCCAATTAGCTGTTCCTGTTACAGCAACAGATACATTTGAAACAATGTCACCTGCACAATAAGTTGCTCCTCCAGAAATTGTAGCTGTTGGAAGCGGATTGATTGTTATTGTTTGATTTCCTGTTGCAGAATTTGAACACAATGCATCACTTACACTTGTCAAAATGTATGTTCCAGGAGCATTACCCAATGAGATAGGACTTGAAGATCCTGTAACTATAGTAGGTGTGCCATCCAATGTGTAATTAACTGTCCAGTTAGGTGAACCTGTTACTGCAACGGTTACATTGGAAACAACATCTCCAATACAATATATTGCTCCGCCTGAAATTGTTGCTGTTGGTAATGGATTAATAGTTATTGTTTGTGTTCCTGAAGCAGTATTAGAACAAAGTGCATCTGACACACTCGTAATAACATATGTTCCTGCAGCGTTGCCCAATGAAATTGGACTAGTTCCACCAGTAAGTGCTGAAGGTGTACCATTTAATGTATAGTTAACCGTCCAACTTGGCGATCCTGTTAAAGCTACACTTACATTTGAAATAGCATCACCTGTGCAATATGTTGCTCCACCAGAAATAGTAGCTGTTGGAAGAGAATTAATAGTTATTGTTTGTGTTCCAGAAGCAGTATTAGTACAATTTGCATCTGTTACGTTTGTCACCACATAAACACCAGCAGCATTACCCAATGAAATTGGAGAAGAACCACCTGTTACTGCAGTTTGAGCAACACCATTTAATGTATAATCAACAGACCAACTTGCCGACCCAGTAACTGCTACATTTATTGGAGCAATTACATCACCTGCGCAATAAACAGCACCCCCTGTTACACCAGTTACGGCTGGCAATGCATTAACTGTTATTGTTTGTGTTCCTGAAGCTGTATTTGTACAATTTGCATCTGTAATATTCGTAACAACATAAATTCCAGGAGCTGTTCCTAACGACAAGGGAGATGAGCCTCCTGTTACAGCCGTTTGAGCAATTCCATCAAGTGTGTAACTTACTGACCAGTTTGGAGCTCCTGTTACAGCAACATTAATTGGTGCAATTGGAGATCCAGAACAATAAACTGCCCCTCCTGTTACACTCGTAACTGTTGGTAAAGCATTTATCGTAATTGTTTGTGTTCCTGAAGCTGTATTTGTACAATTTGCATCCGCTACACTTGTCACAACATAAACTCCTGCAGCATTGCCTAAAGAAATTGGAGATGTTGATCCTGTTGCAGGAACTTGCGCAACTCCATTTAATGTATAGCCAATTGACCAGTTTGCAGAACCTGTAACTGAAACTGTAATCGGAGATACAACATCACCAGCACAATAAACAGCACCACCTGAAACACCAGTTACAGTTGGTAATGCATTGATTGTAATAGTTTGTGTTCCAGAAGCTGTGTTTGTACAATTCGCATCTGTAATATTTGTAACAACATAAACTCCTGGTGCATTTCCTAATGAGAGAGGAGATGTATTACTTGAAATTGCAGTTTGCGCTATTCCATTTAATGTATAATCTATTGTCCAGTTTGCAGTTCCTGTTACGTTGGCATTAATTGGTGCAACAACGTCACCGGCACAATAAATTGAACCACCCGTTACACTTGTAACAGTTGGTAAAGCGTTTATTGTAATTGTTTGTGTACCAGAAGCTGTATTTGTACAGTTGGCATCTGTTACACTTGTTACAACATAAACTCCAGCTGCATTACCCAATGATATTGGTGATGAACTGCCTGTTTCAGGAACTTGTGCTACTCCATTTAAAGTATATCCAATCGACCAGTTTGCTGCTCCTGTTACCGAAACGTTAATCGGTGCAATCACATCTCCTGCACAATAAACTGCGCCTCCGGTTACACTTGTAACTGTTGGCAATGCATTTATTGTAATTGTTTGTGTTCCTGAAGCTGTGTTCGTACAATTCGCATCCGTAATGTTAGTTACAACATACGTTCCTGGTGCTGTGCCTAATGAGATTGGTGATGTAGCACTAGTTATAGGCACTTGAGCGATTCCATTCAATGTATATGCAATTGACCAGTTTGGACTTCCTGTCACAGAAGCTGTAATTGGCGAAACTGGGTCTCCTGCACAATAAGTAGCTCCTCCATTCACACTCGTAACAGTTGGTAATGCATTGATAATAATAGTAAAGGATTGTTGACTACTACAAACTCCATTTTGATCATATGCATACAAAATGGTATTGGTTGGTGCGTTGTAAACAGTTCCAACAGGAACCATTGCGCCAGTACCTAATGGTCCTGTATAATACTGTGGATTATTCAAACTTGATCCAGTAATTGCAGGAAGTGTATAGCTTGTTCCACAATTGTTTACGTTACTTATTGGATTAATAACTGGTGCTCCCGGATTATTAAGAGTAGTAGAAACAGTTAATGACTGACATCCGGTAGCATTTACAAAGTAAACATTATAATTCCCCGCCCCAAGATTTGGAATTACCGAAGGGAAGGCCGCAACGGCTTGTGATCCACTTGCTGTTCCTGACCAGAAAATTGTACCAATTCCTGAACCAGAAACTGAAATTGATCCATCTGTCCCGTTACATACAGTTGGGTCTGTAGGAGTCAAGGTTATAACCGGGATGTCTACAACTGTGATTGTTCCTGATGCAATTGCAGGTGGACAACCACCAGTTGTTGTAACTGTATAGTTGAACGTTCCACTCGCAGTTGGAGTTCCGAAAATAGTCACTGTATTACCTGCCCATGCACCTGAAACTCCAGCAGGTAAACCTGAGAAGGTAGCTCCAGTAGCACCCGTTGTGGTCATCGTAATATTGGTCATCGCTGAGTTAATACAAACTGTCTGATTTGAACCTGCAGTAATTGTATTTTGTGGAGTAACCGTAATTGTTCCTGATGTTGTTGCAGGAGGACATCCTCCTGTCGTTGTAACAGTATAATTAAATGTGCCACTGACCGTTGGTGTTCCGCTGATTGTAACTGTATTTCCAACCCATGATCCTGAAACTCCAGCTGGTAAACCTGTAAAGGTAGCTCCAGTTGCACCTGTTGTGGTCATTGTAATATTCGTTAAAGCAGAATTGATACAAACTGTTTGATTTGAACCAGCAGTAATTGTATTTAAAGGTGTAACAGTGATTGTACCAGTTGTTGTAGCCGGGGGACATCCTCCCGTTGTAGTTACTGTATAATTAAATGTACCACTTACAGTTGGTGTTCCACTGATTGTAACTGTATTTCCAACCCATGATCCTGAAACACCTGCTGGAAGACCAGAGAATGTTGCACCAGTTGCACCAGTTGTAGTCATTGTAATGTTCATAAGTGCAGAATTGATACAAACTGTTTGATTCGAACCAGCAGTAATCGTATTTTGTGGTGTAACCGTAATAGTACCTGTTGCTATTGCTGGTGGACATCCTCCTGTCGTTGTAACAGTATAATTAAATGTACCACTTACTGTCGGTGTTCCACTGATTGTCGCAATATTTCCAGCCCAAGCTCCCGTTACTCCCGCAGGTAAACCCGAGAATGTTGCCCCAGTTGCTCCAGTTGTAGACATTGTAATATTAGTCATTGCAGAATTGATACAAACCGTTTGATTCGAACCTGCAGTGATTGTATTAAGCGGAGTCACAGTTATTGTACCTGTTGTTGTTGCAGGAGGACATCCTCCTGTCGTTGTAACAGTATAATTAAATGTGCCACTTACAGTTGGTGTTCCACTGATAGTAACTGTATTTCCAACCCATGATCCTGAAACACCTGCTGGAAGACCAGAGAATGTAGCTCCGGTTGCACCGGTTGTAGTCATTGTAATATCCGTCATCGCTGAGTTAATACAAACTGTTTGATTTGAACCAGCAATAATTGTATTAAGAGGAGTAACAGTTATTGTACCTGTTGTTGTAGCTGGTGGACATCCTCCAGTAGTTGTAACAGTGTAATTAAAAGTACCACTTACAGTTGGGGTTCCACTGATTGTAACTGTATTTCCAACCCAAGAACCTGAAACTCCAGCTGGTAAACCTGCAAAGGTTGCTCCAGTAGCCCCAGTTGTGGTCATTGTAATATTCGTAAGCGCAGAATTGATACAAACAGTTTGGTTCGAACCAGCAGTGATAGTATTAAGCGGTGTAACAGTTATTGTACCTGTTGTTGTAGCTGGTGGACATCCACCAGTTGTTGTAACAGTATAATTAAATGTTCCACTTACTGTTGGTGTTCCGCTTATTGTCGCAACGTTTCCAGCCCAAGCACCTGAAACACCTGCAGGTAATCCTGAGAAAGAAGCACCTGTAGCACCTGTTGTAGTCATAGTAATATTAGTCATTGCAGAATTTATACAAACCGTTTGATTCGCACCTGCAGTGATAGTATTTAAAGGTGTAACAGTGATCGTACCTGTTGCAGTTGCTGGAGGACATCCTCCTGTCGTTGTAACAGTATAATTAAATGTTCCACTTACTGTTGGTGTTCCGCTTATTGTCACAACGTTTCCAGCCCAAGCACCTGAAACGCCTGTAGGTAATCCTGAGAATGTTGCACCTGTAGCTCCAGTTGTGGTCATTGTAATATTCGTTAAAGTAGAATTGATACAAACCGTCTGGTTAGATCCTGCAGTAATTGTATTAATAGGATTAACAGTAATTGTACCTGTTGTTACTGCAGGTGGACAACCTCCTGTTGTTGTAACTGTATAATTAAAAGTTCCGCTAGCAGTAGGGGTTCCACTAATAGTTACTGTATTTGCAGCCCATGAGCCAGTAACACCAGCTGGTAAACCTGAGAATGTAGCTCCTGTAGCACCTGTTGTTGTAAGTGAAATATTTGTCATTGCAGAATTGACACAGACCGTCTGGTTTGTTCCAGCAGTAATAGTATTTTGAGCATTTACAGTAACAACAACAATATCTGTTTGAGTACAAACTGCATCAGTAACAGTTAAAGTGAAGGTTACCGGACCTGTAATACCGATAGGAGGTGTAAATGTTGGTGTAAGAGAAGTTGTACTTGATAATCCAGCTAATGCTCCTGCAGGAGAAGCTGACCATGTTGTTGTTACGGCACCTGAAGTACCTGAATAACTGCCACTCAAAACTGTAGATGCATTAGAACAAATTGTCACATCTGTTCCCGCATTTACTATAGTTGCACAACAAACAAAACCTGCCGGCAATACTGCTGGAATGTCACCTGTACATCCAAGGTTATTCCATGCTCCAAATTCACCATCTGCAAATGTTTTAATTGAAACAGAACAATCTGTTGCTCCAATTCCGCAGTTACCTGCTGGACCAGCTATCAAACTAAAACAAAGTGTATAATCGAAAGTGTTTGTACCACAAGCTGGAAAGTTCCCATCACCAAAGGAGTTATCAGGATCTGTTGGGTCACCTGTACAAGCACCTGTTGCAGGATTGTAAGATGATAAGAAATACCATCCTGCAGGCATTGCCGTACCTGCCGGGTAGAATCCATTTTGATTGTATGTCGCTGACCCTGCAGTGAACCAGTTCCAAGCACCTGAAGGCTGACCTGCACATGCATCATATGCACATGGTGGTCCTGGAGGGCACGGTTGAATTATCCCATTTACATTTAACGGAGTAGTAATATTCACTGGCATACCCTGAGCATTAAAGGATGCTGGATCCCAACAACTTCCGAATGTAGGAACAACAGCACCAATATAATTACAATTGAACTGCGTCCAATTTGTTATCGAGTAACAGAAAGAAACTACTTCTCCTGGCATGTATGGTCCACCTAATGGAGATCCCATAGATGTAGAAGATACTACTAAAGCATCGCTTGTATTACATGCACTATTATCTGCATTTTGGGTAATACAAAGTTCAAAATTTCCTTGATCTCCAGTCGCATCCGAGACTGCTATAACATAGGTAGTATTTGCGCTTACCGGAATAGCCAACGAAGTTGCTGCGCCTCCTGTACCTTCCACGCAATCTAGTGTTGTCCATGTAGTACAAGTGTTACCAACATATATCGTAAATTCAGGGTTTGTCCAAGAAAAACTATTTAATGACACATCTATAGTTGCAGTGTTTGAAGATGTCGTAAACTCATACCAAACAGTTGGATTAGGAGAGTCTTCACAGACATTTCCAACAAAATCAAGTCCTGGATTTGCACCATTGTTACAATCTGCAACACAAATAGCAGCTCCACCCGGTGCATTAAGTGTTATAGTAGCCGCGTCAACACAAGCATCATTATCTACACAATTTAAAACAACTGCTGGATTATCAACACATGTTGATATTGTACCTGTGCTAAGATTACCGTTACTTGAAACAATAACCCAATAAGTTTGACCAATTGTCAACCCATTAATTGTACCACTTATAGATGTGTAATTTCCTGTTTGATCATAACATTGTTCCGCTGTAAAAGCACCAGCACAAGTATTATCACTTGAGGATGCAACGATAAATTCAGGTCTCCAGCCAGCTATAGGGTCAGATACGGTGATTGTTGCAGTTCCGCCTTGTGCTACAAAGGAAAACCATGTATCAAATGTTCCATCAACACATCCCGCGGGCGGTGTGATTGTATTTACACCACTAGGAGTGGCCGTTGCACATGTCGCACCAGTTAAATCAGTTACAGGTACAGAAGTTGCACAACTTGCACCTTGACCATAACTCAAAGAATTACTTGCAACAAAACCAACAATAAAGAGTGATGCGGTCCG
>Ga0075012_10000366_pt1 | contig 49165 bp, 36 predicted proteins | sample All_14_2_FD_71474 | JGI IMG/M metagenome (GOLD analysis project Ga0075012, IMG submission 71474) | Freshwater microbial communities in response to fracking from Pennsylvania, USA - Allegheny Zone_MetaG_DW_15 | ecosystem: Environmental > Aquatic > Deep subsurface > Groundwater > Drilled...
AGGACAGGCCGGAGGCTCTGTCTTCCGATGACAGCCGGGACGGCTATCCTCCGCAGGAGGGCGTTGGGTGAGGTGGAGTCTTGGGTGGGTAGGACAGGCCGGAGGCTCTGTCTTCCGATGACAGCCGGGACGGCTATCCTCCGCAGGAGGGCGTTAGGTGAGGTGGGGCCGTGGGTGGGGAGGACAGGCCGGAGGCTCTGTCTCCCGATGACAGCCGGGACGGCTATCCTCCGCGGGAGGGCGTTGGGTGAGGTGGGGTCTTGGGTGGGAAGGACAGGCCGGAGGCAAAGACCGATCCAAGGATGATCTTCCAAGGCCTCGTGGAACAGCAGGCGGGAGCATTCGGCGAGTTTTGAGGAGCGTTGAGTAGTAAGAAGTTGCAAAACGGAGTCGCGAAGGTCAGGCTCGTTGTGATGGGCCATGCATGAGTTTGAGTTGGATGTGTTTGCCCCCCCCCCGACACACATCACACAGGCCTATCTCTCGCCACAGCACGTGCGTTGCAAGGCCAGAGCCTTTTGTAGAACAGCCCCCCATGACGCACTGCATCCATTTCCTTCAGTCATTCAAACGACCGCATGTCCAAACCCACTACCGCTGCAAAACCCGAAGGTCCGGTGCCAGCAGGCAACTTCGCCGGCTTCAAAGCTTATTTCGACAAAGACATCCTCTCTGGCTTTCTGGTCTTCTTAATTGCTCTTCCACTGTGCCTTGGAATTGCCAAAGCCAGCGGCTGCCCGGCCATCGCGGGAATTTTTACAGCAGTGATCGGCGGCATGCTCACCCCCTTCCTGAGCAACTCTGAGCTGACCATCAAAGGGCCAGCGGCTGGCATGATAGCCATTGTGCTGGGCTCTGTCAGCGAGCTTGGCTATGAAAAGATGCTGGCGGTCGGCGTGGTTTCGGGGTGTCTTCAAATCATCCTGGGCTCTTTCAAGCTCGGAACTCTGGGTGAATTTTTCCCTGTGGCGACGGTGCATGGCATGCTCGCGGCCATCGGAATCATCATCATTTCGAAGCAGATTCACATTGCATTGGGAGTTGCCGTCCACGCGAAAGAGCCGCTGGAATTGCTCGCAGAAATCCCACACAGCCTCATTCACATGAACCCTGAGATTGCCCTGATCGGAGGAATCACCCTGGTGATTTTGTTCGGGCGAAAGTTGATCAAAAACAAATTGGTTCAGGCCGTCCCGGGACCACTGATTGTCCTCCTGATCGCCGTTCCGCTTTCGTTCTATTTCGACATTGGCCGCCAACACAGCTACCAGTTCCAAAGCCACTCCTTTGAAGTGGGTCCGGACAAGCTGGTCAACCTGCCGCTCAGCATTCTTGACGGCATCAAATTCCCGGATTTTTCCGCCATCACATCCGGTGCCAGCATCAAATGGATCGTCATGTTCTGCCTCATCGGAAGCCTGGAGTCACTGCTAAGCGCCAAGGCCGTGGATCTGCTTGATCCCTGGCAGCGCCGCACGAATTTGAACCGCGATCTGCTCGCCGTAGGCCTCGCGAACACTTTGGTTTCCTTCATCGGCGGCCTGCCGATGATTTCAGAAATCGTCCGCTCCTCCGCCAACCGCAACAATGGCGCCCGCACCCGCTGGGCCAACTTCTGGCATGGCGCCTTCCTGCTCTTTCTCGTGGCCAGTGTACCCTGGCTGCTGAACCACATTCCGCTCGCTGCGCTGGCAGGCATGCTTGTCTTCACCGGCTACAATCTCGCATCCCCAAAAGAATTCCATCACATGTGGGAGGTGGGCAAGGGTCAGCTGATCGTTTTCGTCGTTACTTTGATTGCAACCCTCGCCACCGATCTACTCATTGGCATTGCGACGGGCATCGTCGTCAAACTTTTGCAGCATGTCATCAGCGGCACGCCGTTTGGCAACCTCTTCATTCCACATGCCGAGATCAGGGAAGATGGGGACCACCCCGTCATGCACGTGAAAAAAACAGCCATTTTCAGCAACTGGCTAGGCCTCCGCAACCATCTGTTTTCACTCAATGACCATGCCAGGGTGAAAGTCGATCTCTCAGGCACCGATCTGGTCGATCATACGGTCATCAAGAAACTCGAGGAGATGGTGCAGGACTGGCAGATTGAAAATCGCGAGCTCATCATCGCCGGCCTCGAAGACCACGTTCCTGTTTCCACCCATCCGCAGGCAGCACGGTACCGGCGTCAGACCGATTGAACAAGCTTCCTGGGTGGGAGAGCCAAAGAGCGAGCCGGTGTCCCGCCCTCCTGGTCAGACAGTGGGGGTTTGAAGGGGGACGACGACTTCGATGCGGAGGCCGTGGGGCTGCCTGCTGCTGGCGGTGAGCTCGCCGCCGGACTGGCGGGCACGGGCGCGCATGCCGACCATGCCGAGGCTGGGGCTGTAGATGATGTCGTCGTTCTGAGTGGGCAGGCCTTTTCCGTTGTCTTCAATGGTGAGACGGATGGACTGATCCCGATGCAGCAGGCTGATTCTCACTTCCGTGGCTTCGGCGTGGCGGGCGATGTTGGTGAAGGCCTCCTGGGCGATGCGGAAGAGGTGTGTTTCCGTCTCGTCTGAAAGGCGTCCCGTGAAGTCGGATTCATAGTCCACCTTCATGCGAGTGCGCTGGCCGAATTTTTCCGCCAGCCAGCGCAGGCCGGCATCGAGGCCGAAGTCATCGAGGATAACGGGGCGAAGGAGCTGGGAGAGCTCGCGGACGTTGGCGATGGATTCGTCCACAAGATGGAGGCAGTCGGCGCGGAGTGAGGGGAGATCGTGGGTGGAACCTTTGGTAAGATTGGCGCGCACTGCAGCGAGAGACTGGCCGAGCTCATCGTGCAACTCATGGGAAAACCTGCGGGCGGCCTGCTCCTGGGTCTGCAGCATGTGCCAGGATACACGGCTCAGCTCTTCGGACTGCCAGCGGATGCGCTGGATGCTTTTACGGGCGAAGGCGATGGTGAGCATGGCACAGATGGCAGCGAGGATGGTGCTGGACCCCAGAAGCAGAGTGGAGTCATCGCTGAGATCCTGCGACTGCTGCTCAAGCGCATGCTCGGTCTGGGTGAGGTGCTCCGAGCTGCTTTTGATGAGCTTGTTGACCAGCTCGACGACCCGACCGTGATGGAGGAAGAGAGTCTCGAGTTTGTCACGCTGCACCGGCTCCTGGCTTTCCAGCAGCCGATGTGATTCCTGGCTGAAAGCTCTGACGCCCCGGTCCAGATCCGCCCACAGTTCGGCATCCGCCAAGGACCGCACCTCCGGCCCCAGACGGGAGATCTGGCGGTCGCTTTCGTCCAGCTCCTGCAGCAGCCGGGCCAGATCAGCGCGCTTCAGTTCGAACTGGGCGAACTGATGCAGCACTCCCGTCATGGTGTTTTCCTCTGACTGCACATCCTGGCGAAGACGGGCGATGAGAAACTGGTCCCGCGCCATCTGCTCGACCCCGTGGCGGATGCCCTGGCTCTGGCGTACTGCGATAAGACCGGCGGTGCCCAGCAGCACCATGACGAGCAGGAAGCCCAGGGCGAGAACGCGAAGCACATAGCGTTCAGTGATTCGGAGAAAGGTGAACGACATGAGGGCAGAGGAGAAGAATTAAACAGTCCCGATCATGGCCAGGTACAACGGTGACCTGGAAGAACCCCGGGGCTGAATGAAGAAAACCATGCCGGCCTGAATATCATACAAAGCTCCGAAGAGCATCCGTTTTCCCGTCTGAACCCGACCCGCAAGGTCCCCTTCCCCTGATCTTTACCCACAAAACACCATGCACCATGCGCTGCTAAAACGAGGCTGTTGATCGGAGTGCAAGGGACGCGTGATGCTTGTTTGAATCGAGGGTGCTCGGGCGCGAATGGCTGCTGCGGGGTGGCGGTGAGAGGCTGCTGGAACGCGCGGTGTGCAGAGAAAGCGCTGGTTTTGCTCCCGGATTTGTCGGAACCTGTACCAGGGAAGCACTCACCAAGGCTCGGCATCCCTTCGCTGTGATCCGGAAGGCCGGTGGCCTTCAAGGCGAGGAGGGTCGGTCTGTGGCACTTAGGCTCTCCCTAAGACCGCGCAGTGAGTGAGACCGACTTGTGGGTAAAGGTCAGCCCCTTCCCCAGCCCTCAGGCAGGGTCAGTCAATCAACCCATTTCGGATGGAAAAGCGCACGAGTTCGCCGATGGAATGCAGGTTGAGCTTTTCCATGATGCGGCCCCGGTGAGCCTCCACCGTGTAAACGCTGAGGTTTAACACCGAGGCGATTTCCTTGTTGGTCTTGCTCTCTGAGATCATCTGCAACACCTCACGTTCGCGTGGTGAGAGGAGATCGATGGGGTTGGTGACATGCTTGCGATAGTCGTCCAGCACGGCATCGCTGACCTCCGGGCTGAGAAACCCTTTGCCATTGGCGACGGCGCGCACGGCGGAGAGAAGATCGCTCTCGTTGCTGTCCTTCAACAGATAACCATTGGCCCCGGCACGCAGCATCTCGCGAACATAAACGGAATCTTTCTGCATGGAGAGCGCGAGGATGCGCGCCTTTGGCACCGCCTTTGTGATCTGCCGCGCCGCCTCGATGCCGTTGAGCTCCGGCATTGTGACATCCAGGACGACGATGTCCGGCTGCAGATTGATGGCTTTTTCCACCGCCTCGCGGCCATTGGCGGCCTCTCCCACCACTTCCATGTCCCACTGAGCGGCGAGGATCATGCGGAAGCCGTTGCGGACCACGGCATGGTCATCGGCAAGAAGAATGCGTGTTATTTTGGCGGACATGGGAATGCCACCATAACGGAGCAGCGACATGCGGCAACGGACAAAAGTACCGCCATTTCGTGGGAAGCTGTCCGGCAGGTCGTCACACAGAGACCGACTCCCGAAGAAACCATGCCATCCCTGCGCCTATTCACGATCAGTCTCAGCCTTGTTTTGGCCCCTTGGCTGAGCCATGCCCAACCGGCCCTGAAGGCTGCGCCCGAAGAAGGATCGCTGGCTGAAGAGCTGGCGTTCGAAATGCCCGAGATCGTGATTGAGGGCAAGGCCGAGAGCCTCATCGGCATCGCCACCTCGGCCTCGAAAGGCCAGACGAGTGCCAAGGAACTGCTGGCACGGCCTTTTTCCCGGCGCGGTGAACTGCTGGAGAGCATTCCGGGCTTCATCGCCACGCAGCACAGCGGCGATGGCAAGGCGAACCAGTATTACCTGCGGGGGACGAACCTCGACCACGGCACCGACTTTGCCATCTACGTGGATGGCATGCCGGTGAACCTGCGCAACCATGCGCATGGCCAGGGCTATGCGGACACGAATTTCATCATTCCGGAACTGGTTGGTCAGCTTGAGTACTGGAAGGGCACCTACTATGCCCAGCATGGAGATCTCAGCTCCACCGGGGCGGCGCGCTTCAAGCTGCTGGATGCGCTGCCGCAAGGCATTCTCTCCACGACCTGGGGCGAATATGATTACACGCGCACACTGATCGCCGACACGATCCAGGCTGGTGCCGGGCAGCTCACCGTGGCGCTGGAGCATCAGTATTACAACGGCCCCTGGGATCTGCCCTCCGACACCACGCGCCTGAACGGCTTTCTGCGCTGGCACTGGGAGAACGCCAAGGACAAGATCAACCTGACCTTCATGGGATATCACGGAAAATGGAGGTCCACGGACCAGGTGCCCGTGCGGGCCGTGGAAAGCGGGCTGATCGGTCGTTATGGAAACCTGGATCCAACTGACGGGGGCAATTCACAGCGCTACAGCCTTTCGTTCGACTGGGTGAGGAATGAAGGCCGCACCACGACGCGCGCCAATGCCTATGCGGGCTTTTACGACCTCGATCTGTTTTCCAATTTCACCTTCTACCTGGACAGCATGGCGCGCGGAGACACGCTGGGTGACCAGTTTGAGCAAAAGGATCACCGGTGGTTTCTCGGCGGCGAGCTGGCGCGCGACTGGCGTTTTGATGCGATGGGGCAGGAGCAGCGTTTCACCCTGGGCGTGCAGTTGCGCACGGACATCATCACCGGGCTGGGGCTGTACAACACCTCTCAGCGCGAGCGCTGGAACACTGTGCGGCAGGATGACATCACGCAGTCCACCTACGGTCTCTACGCTGAGGCGGAGCTCAAGCCGGTGCGCTGGATGCGCATCATCCCCGGGGTGCGCGGTGATGTGTTTCAATTCAACGTGGAGAAGAGCAACCTGCCGGAGAATGCGGGGTCGCTGACCCAGGGCATCGTCAGTCCAAAGCTCAGCATGGTGCTTGGTCCGTGGGCCAAGACCGAGTTTTATGTGAACGCCGGCATGGGCTTTCACAGCAATGACGCACGCGGCGTGAACATCACCACGGATCCCAACACGGGCCTGCCGGCAGACCGGGTCAACCCGCTGGTGCGGACCTACGGCGCCGAAATCGGCATTCGCAACGAGTCGATTCCCAAGCTGGTGAACACGCTCTCCTTTTGGATGCTGCACAGCGATTCGGAGCTGATCTACACGGGTGATGCCGGCACGACCGAGCCGGGGGCGGCCTCGATGCGCAAGGGCATCGAGCTTTCCAGCTACTGGCGCCCCGAGGAGTGGGTGATGGTCGATTTGGAGGCCACACTGACCGATGCGCATCTGGTCAACACGGATCCGCCCAACCAAAAGATCCCGAACTCCATTCCCTACACCCTTAATGCCGGGATCACGCTGGGGGGAACGCAGGGCTTGTTTGGCTCACTGCGGGCGCGATACTTCGCACCACGGCCCCTGGATTCGGTGGTGGACGTCAAAACGCGCGAGTCGTTGCAGGTCAATGCGCGGCTCGGTTACCGCAAGAACAACTGGGAGGTCGCGGTGGACTGCCTCAATCTGCTCAACCGGAGCGACTACGATGTGGCGTACTATTATGCCTCGCAGCTTAAAAGCGATGCAGCACCTGGGGACGGCGTGCACGTGCATCCCATCGAACCGCGGATGTTTCGCCTTTCGGTGACCTACCGTTTCTAGGGGGGAGAACTGCCCCCTGCCGAGGCGACAAAGAAACAGCGCTGCCCTGTTGTCAAAGGTTCCAGAGCATACGAATTTGTTCCTCCCCGCCATGCCTCTGCCGCGACTGCTCGCCCTTCTCCTCTGCACCTCCGCCCCGCTCACGGCGCAGGTGGCCAGTTCTGCACTGAAGATCGAGGTGCGGCGTGCGCTCCCTGCGGATGACGTTCCCCAGCCGGCCCTGCCGGACACGGCCAAGCTGCGGCGCGTGCTCCCGGGCAATCGCCAGTGTGTTTACACCCGTTGCGAGACGACGCTGCCGCTGATCGCCATCACCTTTGATGACGGGCCAGATCCCGTGCTGACGCCACGTCTGCTGGATTTGCTCAAGGAGCGTGGCATCCATGCGACTTTCTTTCTGGTGGGCAAAAACGCCGCGGCGTTCCCCGAGGTGGTGCGCCGGATCGTGGAAGAGGGACATGAGGTGGGCAATCACAGCTGGTCCCATCCTTTGCTGACGCAGCTCAGTGCGGAGGGTGTGGAGAGCCAGCTGCGCCGCACGCACGACGCCATCGTGAAAGCATGCGGCACGGCCCCTTTGCTGTACCGGCCGCCCTACGGTGCGGTGCGTGCCACGCAGCGTGCGCGGATCGAAAAGTCCTTCGGCTACCCGGCGATCCTCTGGGATGTGGATCCTCAGGACTGGCAGCACCCACGTAATGCCCAGAAGGTGTATGACAGCATCCAAAGGCAGACGCGGCCGGGGTCGATCATCCTCTGCCATGATATTCACGAGACGACGATCGCGGCGATGCCAGCCACGCTGGATGACCTCACCGCTCGTGGCTTTCGTTTTGCGACCGTCACTCAGTTGATCGCCTACACCACTCCGCCGGAACTCATGGGTCCGCCAGCGCCGCCCTCCGTGCGGACGAGTCCGCCCGCTGAGCCGACTCCGGCGACTGCTGGCGAGGGTGCGGCCAAGGCGAGCGAATAGAGAAGGCGGGAAAGTGACTTTGGACTGGGGATGATGCGGCCATTCGTGGTCGATTTTGGCGGTCCTTTGTGCCCTTGGCGTCCTCAAACCGGAGTGGTGACTGATTTTTTTTTGCCAGTGGGATACTCACTGCATGGCCCCCTCGTTTGGAGGCGTCATGATTTTGTCACAGACGTCAGAATTGAGTCAGTTCTTGTAAATGATTTTCAAAAAAGCATCCATTTGATTCATTGCTGCGATCATTCAGGCATAATTAAATTAAAAAATCATAACTGAAATGCTTTACAGAGAATTGTTTCAATTATAGTTTGATGACAATCGTTCGTTTGGATTCAGTGAATCTAATTTGAGTATCAAATCCGCTAACATTCGCAACCATGAAAACGCCCCCCTCAGCTCCCCAGCTGCACCGCAAGCCGATTTCGGCAGCTGCTGCGGCCATGATGCTTGCTTTTACCAGCCTTGGTTTTGCCGCATCAACCATTGAACTGAATCAGCCCTATCCACCGGCTGGTGAGAACTACAGCATCACGGCGCTGCAAAACCTCACCCCTCTCACCTTGGATGGTGGAACTTCGGTAGGAGCCAATCCGAATGTGAATTTTGAGTTCCAGGGAGGATTTGGTGTGCGCTATCATGACGCCTACGGTGCCCTGACGGACTTCGGCATCGGCCTTTACGATGCGAGCTGCGCCCCCGGCATCCAGACCGCGTCCACGGGACTGAACATCTTTTTCGATCAACTGGTGTCGAGCAACGGCCTGTCTGCCACGCTGGGCCACTTTGGCCTCAATGAATACGCGGTTGATGCCGATCCCGGCAAGGTGGCGCCGACGATCTCGATCTATGGCATCGGCAATCTGCTGCTGGGCAATTTTTCGACAGCGGACATTCTGGGCAGCCATGCGATGAGCCTGCTGACCACTCTGGACCCGATCGCCCAGACTGACCTGTGGAAGCTCGATCTGGACGCTTTGGTCGGTCCCAATGTGCAGGTCTCAGGGTTCACCCTGGCCGCAGACACGCACAATGCCGGAGGCAGCCTGATGGCCGTCAACAGCGACCCCTATTTTCTCGTGGCTGTGAACGGCTGCGAATGCGCGTCGGTCCCAGAGCCGGGCTCCGCCTTTCTCATTCTGAGCGCCGGCCTCGGCACCCTGATCATCACACGCCGCCGGACCCGGGACTTGTTCTCCGCCAAGTGATGCGCCTTTGAGTCATACCCGTCATGATGAGCCGTGGGAGATGTGAATCTCCCACGGCTTTTTTGTGGCCACGCGGCGGCCTTTGACCCGAAGATGGCGAGCCGGATTATGCGAACCATGCCGCGAAAGTGGACGGCTTGTTTGCGCGCTGGAGGGACTGGTGGGAGGTGGAGACGGTGACGTGAAGTGCTCGTGTGATCCTTCCATTCAGGCTACTCGTCGGCCTTCTTTTTCTTCTTTCCTTTGCCTTCGCCTTTCTTCTTCCCATCGCCCGATGTCGGTTTGATTTCAGCGTCCGCAGCAGGAATGGAAGAACCAAGTCTGGCCTTGATATCGCTCATGCCGACTTCGCCGGCGAGGTTGGTCCATTCATACGGATCTTTGGAGTGGTCGTAGAGTTCCTCGGTGCCGTCGGCGTAGCGAATGTAGCGCCAGTTGGCATCGCGCACGGCGTGGTTGCCTTTGCCGTGGGTGCACACAGCCACGCCGTCCCACTTGGCGGCGGGGTCTCTGAGCAGCGGCATCAGGCTCGCCCCTTTGACATGCTCGGGCACGGGCAGGCCGGTGAGCTCGCAGACCGTGGGATACATGTTCATGTAATCGACCGGGGCTGTGCAGGTGGTGCCCGGGTTGGTCACACCGGGGGCGATGATCGCCATGGAGGTGCGGGTGGTTTCCTCCCAGAGGGCGAACTTCCGCCAGTGCTCCTTTTCGCCCAGATTCCAGCCGTGATCGGTCCACCAGACGATGATGGTCTTGTCTTTGCGGGGGCTTTGATCCAGGCCGTCGAGCAGACGGCCCACCTGATCGTCGAGGAATGAAATGGTGGCGAGGTAGGCCTGCACGCCTTTTTTCCACTGGTCGGCTTTGACGACGGCGGCGTGATCGCCCTCAGGTCCGGCCATGCGCACGCCCATTTTGGGAATGTCATCGAGATCATGCTCCTTCGTCACCGGCAGCTTGATCTCGGCCAGCGGGAAGCGGTCATAATACTCCTGGGGGACGTACCACGGGAGGTGCGGCTTGATGTAGCCCAGCGCGAGGAAGAGCGGCTTTTCAGTCGGGGCGGTCTTGAGCTGGTTGATGGCCCAGTCGGTGGCTTTGTAGTCGCCCATATCAGAGGGTTTGGCATGCACCGGACCCCAGTCGAAATGACCACGATTGAGGCCGTTCATGTTTTCCTCGTGTTCTTTGATGGAGGGAAAAAGCCCCTCCCATTTCGTCCATGAGTCAGTGCGGCCCTCGCTGCCGTAGCCATGGTAAATCTTGCCGCCGCCGAGGGTGTTGTAGCCGCTGGCAAGAAAGTGGCGGTTTAGCGTGACCACATCCTTCATCACGCCTTCAGCCGGGTCATTGTTGGTGTAGATTCCCGTCTGCCATGGGCGCAGGCCGCTCATCAAGGCGGCCCGTGAAGGATTGCAGGCCGGGGCGGCGCAGTGCGAGTTGGTAAACGCCGTGCCACGGGCCACGAGGCGGTCAATGTTCGGCGTTTTCGTTTGCGGATGGCCGCCGAGATAGGTCACCCAGTCGTTCAAATCATCGACGGCGATGAACAGGACATCGGGTTTCTGTTGAGCGACCGCAGCGGAGCTCAACAGCAGGAACAGGGCGAGGAGACGAGTCATGGTCCGCCTTGAACGTGGCCATGGTTATCGTCTTGCGGCGAAAACTCCGTTACTCGTCATCCTTCTCAAGGCGATAGAGCGCTCCATCTTGAGACAGCAGGACAGGTTCGCCATCCACGTCGGCTGTGACGAGAGTGGGGTTGAACTTGTGCTCCGGATCCTTGCGGTAAAGCACGCTGCGGCGCACGGGCAGGCCGCTGGCGGGATCGATGCCCAGCGCCCACACGGTGCCGTATCCCCAGTCTGCGAATACAAAGGCGCCGTCGAGCTGGGGCAATTTCTGGCCGCGATAGAGGAGGCCGCCGACGATGCAAATGCCCTCTCCCCGCATGCGGGTGTAGGCATGCACCGGGTCGGTGCTGGCGGCGTCCGTCAGATCGCCGTGAGCATGGAAAGGCGTCTTGGCGGGGCCTTCGCGTTCACTCCACCCGTAATTGGCCCCTGCTTCGACGCGGTTGATCTCCTCCCACAGGTCCTGCCCGACGTCCGCGCACCAGAGCTGGCCCGAACGGGCGTCAAAGGACAGCCCCCAGGGATTGCGAAAACCAAGGGCGAAGATTTCGGGCCGCACGGTTTGCTCCTTGGCAAAGGGGTTGTTCTCCGGGATCGCATACGGCAGCGTACCGGCGCGGCCGTTCACATCGATGCGCAGTATTTTGCCGTGCAAGACCCAGGGGTTTTGCGCCAGGCGATAGGGATCGTTGCGGAGGCCGCCATCCCCAAGCGCGATGTACAGAAAGCCGTCTGGTCCGAAGGCGATGTGGCCGCCCCAGTGGTCCGCAAGTGGCTGTGGAATCTCCAGAAGCACGCGCTCCGTCTCTGGCAGCGCGTCAGGGGTGGAGTCTTTGGAGGCGCGCATTTCACTGATCACCGTGCGCCGGGGATTGTTTTGGGAGTAGCTGAGGTAGAACAGGCGATTTTTGGCGAACTGGGGATGAAAGACGATGCCGTGAACGCCCTCCTCAAAAAGCACGATTCCTTTCATCTTTTCACGGAAATCAAGGAAGGGGCGCCATTGGCCGCTGCCATCCAGCCGCACGGCGCAGAATTCACCACGCTGCATGGCGATCACCTGCTCCCCGCTGTCATCTGGCAGCGGGGCCAGCATGACCGGGCAGTCGAACTCGCGGTCAAAAGCAAGTTTGCGCAGCACGACTCCGGGCATCTGCTCTTCGGGCAGTTCCTGAGGGGGGATTTCCGGCACCGCAGGAACCGGCTGCGGGGCGCCGGTTTCCGGGATGGCGGAGTGGATGGGGCTGTGAGTGCCCAGGGCCGCCACCATCAGGGCAGAAAGCAAAGGGCGGGAGGGCAGGAAAATTTTCATCGGGGTTGGGGCTTCTGACTGCATGGATCATGCCATCCTGAGAGCTCGCAATTTTGTTTTCCCTCGAAATATCCGGGTGATGAAGCAGAGGGATGGGTTTTCGTGGGGCGCGATCAGCACGGCATTATACCCGAGGGTTCGTCGCCTGAGATGGAGCCGGCCGTGCCTGACAGAGGAGTCCGGGCGGGCCCGCAAGGCGGATTTAAGCCGCTGGAGGCGGGCCTTACGCCCGAAAGGGTGAGGTGGACACCCGCGAGAAACTTTTTCCACGTCTTGCACTCCTTCCGCCGTATGCCAATGATGGGCGCTCCTTTACGATGAGCGACCCAATCAGTCACGAGTGCGGCATAGCAGTGGTGCGGCTGAAAAAGCCGCTGGGCTACTTCTATCAAAAATACGGCAACGCCCTCTACGGCTTTGACGCACTGCAGGCCATTATGACCAAGCAGCGAAACCGCGGCCAGGACGGCATGGGCATTGGCTGCAGCAAGCTTGGCATGCCCCCCGGCCTCCCCTACATGTTCCGGGTGCGCAGCACTGAGAGTGTGGAGCGCATCGGGCAGGTCTTTGAAGATGAGCGCAAGGAATACAAGCGCATCGCCCGCCGCATCAACAAGCAGCGCAAGGATGAGCGCGACCAGGAGGGCAAAGAGTTTGTTTCTTTTGAGGACGATCCGGACGCCATCAAACGCGAGTTTGAAATGGCCGGGGAGATCTACATCGGCCATCTGCGCTACGGCACCAGCGGTGACTTCGGCAAAGGGGCGCTGCATCCCTACATGCGCCGCACCACCTGGCCCACGCGCACGCTGATGGTGATGGGGAACTTCAACCTCACCAACACCCGCGAGCTCAATGAGGTCATGATGAAGCGCGGGCAGCACCCCGTCTTCGGCACGGACACTCAGAGTGTGCTCGAAGAAATCGGCTTTCAGCTCGATGAGGCGCACACCAAGCTTTACCACGATCTTCGTGACTCCGGAATGCCGGGCGAGGACATTCCCCAGCACATCAGCGAGCAGTTGGATGTGACCGCGGTGATCAAGGAATCCGCCAAGCGCTGGGATGGCGGTTACAGCATCGTCGGCGTCATCGGCAATGGCGATCTCTTCGCCATGCGCGACCCCAGCGGCATCCGCCCCTGCCATTACTACGAAAACGACGAGATCTTCGCGATGGCGTCCGAACGTGTCGCCTTGATGTCCGTTTTTGGGGTCGAAGAACAGGACACTCATGAGATCCCGCCCGCGCATGTGGCTGTGATCAAAGCGGATGGCGGCATGACCATTCAGCCCTTCACTGAGCCGCGCGAATTCAAGCCCTGCTCGTTCGAGTGCATTTATTTCTCACGCGGCAACGACTCCGCCATCTACCACCAGCGCAAGGCGCTGGGTGAGCAGTTGGTGCCGCAGGTCGTCAAGGCCATCGACAACGACTTCGAGCACACCGTGCTCAGCTTCATTCCAAACACCGCTGAGACGGCCTATTTCGGCTTCCTCGACGGTCTGCGTAAGAGCCGCCGTGTGGTCGTCAAAGAGGCGCTGATGGACATGCTCAAGCGCGGTGAATTTGACGAGGCCAAGCTCGACGATCTCGTCCTGCGCAACTGGCCGCGCGGGGAAAAAATCGCCCTCAAGGACATCAAGATGCGCACCTTCATCGCCCAGGAGACCGGGCGTGATGCCCTCGTGTCCGGCAGCTACGACATCACTTACGGCGTCGTGACGCCGAAGGACAATCTGGTGGTCATTGACGATTCCATCGTCCGTGGCACCACGCTGAAGAAAAGCCTGTTGAAAATCCTGGCGCGCACCAATCCGAAGCGCATCATCGTTTGCTCCACCGCTCCGCAGATCCGTTATCCTGACTGCTACGGCATCGACATGGCGGAGCTCGGCAAATTCATCGCCTTCCAGGCTGCCGTTTCACTCCTGCGCGCGCGCGGCATGTCCCACATCGTGATGGAGACCTATCGCGCCTGCAAAGCCGAGATGCGAAAGCCCAAGGAGGAGATGCGCAATGCCGTGAAGGCTATTTACGCGCCGTTCACCGACCTGGAAATCTCCCAGCGAATCGCCGAGATGATCAGTCCGGAGGACACACCCTGGCATGGTACCGTCGAGGTCATCTATCAGACCATTCCCGACCTCCACAACGCCCTTGGCGCGGAATACGGAGACTGGTATTTTAGCGGTGACTACCCGACTCCCGGAGGCTATTCAGTGGTGAATCAGTCCTTCATTCTCTACTGCGAGGCCAAGGATGGCCGTGCGCATGAGGCCTTGCTGTGAGTCTTGGCGCGCTATGGAAGCTTGTGCCATAGGCTGCCATTGAACGGAACTCGTGCTGCGGGCGGCGGCGGAGTGCGAAGAGGGCGCTGGCTTAGTTCTACTTTGGCAAGTTCCAATTGCTGGCTGCCAAAGTTGGTTTTCCAGTGTGTCTGACCACGGATTGCACGGCTGCCTGAGGCGGAATGGAGTTACGGAAAGCCTGGGCTCGATGGCGCTTTGGTGCCGAACGACGGGTAGAGGAGGAAGAACGATCTTCACCCCGCGAAAGCGGTAGCTTCGATGCAGGCTTGCGCCTTGCATCTGCGCGACCGCACTCCAAAAGGCTGGCGCGGACTCTGATGTTTCAAGGACACAGAATGCCACGGACCGACACGGGATGCGGGAGGCTGAGGGTTAAAGTTTTCCGATGCCTCTCGTGAATGCCCTGAAGTTACCAAAGTGGAATTAGCTTCCCAGAAAGGGGGCGTCTGTATCAAGGAAGCCTCGCCGAGGCTCGGCATCCCTTCGCTATGATACGGAAGGCCGCTGGCCTTCAAGGCGGCACGGCAGCCTACAGTGCAAGCATCAACAAGGGCGGTGATTAATCGTAAATGGACACTTGGACTGGAGCGATTTTCGCCTCCAGGATATCGCTGGCCGGCACGTCTGTGATATCAAGGCGTGTCTCGCTGTCTGCCAGAGGCCAGCAATGCCCCTGCGTGTTGTATTCACGATCAAGGGCCGCACGTTCGCCGCGCTGAGGAATCCTCACGCGTACCCGATCAAGAGTGACTTCTGAATTGAATGGATTATGGAAGCGGAGACGGATGGAGTTGTGCGTCACCTCCCATTTGAAACCAAGTTTGGCGATCTCAGCCTCGGTCATCTCTCTGCGCACGTGCGGTTTCGGTGCAGCGGTTCTTTTGACTTCGTCCTGGCGGAGTCTTTCGGCTTCTGTGGAGGAGATGAAGACCTCATGGGCCGAGCCGGTGAAGCGATTTACCGCAACGAGACGTCTGTCGATAGGCACGATTGTTTTGCTGAATCCAAACCACAACAGAAAGGCACCGGCGATGGCACCAAGGATGAAAGTAATGAAAAGCTTCATGGTTGCGGGAGACGGGATAACATGGATGGATATTTCGCCGCAAGGCTAAACAAGCCTGCGGGAATCAGAAGGAACCTTGCGCTAGCCATTCACTCGTTTTTTACACCACCCCAAACGCGCACACTTCGTTCTTGTTTGCGCAGAGGCGGGTGAGGTGAAATTCGGCGCAGAGCGGCGGTGCTTCGCGTTTGAGAATGTCGAGCAGGGGGTAGTCCTCGTGGCCTTTAAATTTGATCGTCACGATGAAGTTGCGCATGCGCTTTTCGCGCAGCCATTCAAGCAGCAGGTCCATGCTGCGCTGCGGGGCGGCGATGACGTCGCACACGAGCCAGTCCACGGTCTGCGGCGGCTTGTATTTGAAGGCGTCAGCGACTTCAAAATGCAGGCGTGGATTGCGCATCAGGTCCTCGCGCAGTTCGGAGCGGTCGATGGCGATGACGCTGGCCCCGCGCTGGATGGGCACGTAGCTCCAGCTCCCCGGCGAAGCGCCGAGATCCACACAGGTCTGGCCGCGTTCGATGCGGCGACCGAGACGTTGCTCCGACTCGACGAGCTTGGTGAAGGCGCGGGAGGGGGCGCTTTTGTCATCGGCCAGCGGCACTTCACCGCGGGGGAAGCTGGAGATCAGACTGCGAAGGGAATGACCTTGCGGTGCGAGAGAGGCGGAAAGCCAGCCTGCCTCGGGAGAGGTGAGGATGCACTGCACGAGGGAGGTCTGCGCATCCAGAACTGCGTCGCACTCAATCCAAGAACGTTGCAGGCGTCTGCGCCGTTTTTTCAGGCGCTCCATGAGGCTGGCCTGGATTAATTCACAGCGGTGCTGGCCGGCCTTGCCTTCGCCATACTGCGGCCAGAGATGCAGCCGCCATGGCTGGTCATCGGGAAACACACCGGCGATGGACTCGATGATGCGGTCCGCCCAGGCGTTGATCGACGCGGCCTGGACTTCGGCAGCATTCGGAAGTGTCTGCCGCGCGAACGCGAGCAGCAGCCCGTCCAGCGGCAGGTCCGCCGCAATGCCGAGGCCTTCGATCTCGCGCTGCGCAGTATCAGGCGCTGCACGGCGCAATTCGTCTGCGAGGAAAGGCGCAGTATCGGGATCAGCGAGGAAGAGATGCACGCCAGCTCGGATGATCACGGTTTCACAGGCGCGGGCACTGCCGGCGCTGTTTCTTTGAAGGGTGACACAACACCCAGCGTGGATGGCAGGAAGTCATCGGTGCGGAAGCAGGAGGCGGGGAGCCCCTCGGCATTGATGAGATTCGCGCCTTCCGGCCAGCTCGCCCAGGCATAACGTACGCCGACGGGTTGCGGCACAGCCTCGCTCCAGACCACGACCTCGTCGCCTTCGATTTTGGCCTTGGCCCACACCCATTTTTGATCGGCTCCCGCGATCTGGAAACTCTTCGGCTCGCCGCCATCACGCGTTTTCAAGCCTGAGCCCGTGTGGGTGAACTGGACGCGAATCTTGTCTCCCTGCACCACGGAGGAAAGATAGAGCGGGCCGCAGTATTCGGCGCCGGACTTGCCATAGTCCTGGGCCAGGGCCCACAAGGCAAGGCGGCGGCCCACCTCCTGCTTGTTCTTGGGATGGATGTCATTTTGCTCTCCAATATCGTTGATGATGGCGATGCCGCATTTGTCGAGAGTCTGAGCCGTCAGCGTCTGCGCCTCCTGCAGTTCCGCCCAGGTGTCGGGGACGCCAGCTTCAGTGGTGACGGGTCTGCCGTTCCCAAAGTTTGCCAGTTGCACGATGTAGAAGGAAAACGGCTCCGCCCACTGCTTGCGCCAGTCATTGATCATGGTGGGCAGGAGTTCCTGATACTGGAAGGCCCGGCGTTGATTGGACTCGCCCTGATACCAGATGGCGCCTTTGATGGCATAGGGGATCAGCGGGGCTACCATGCCATTGAAGAGCACGCTGGGATGATGCGGTGTCTTGGTGGGGTCTTCCGGCGGGCGCGGTGCCGGGGGCTTGGGCTTCTTTTGACCGGCAGGCAGCTGGGCGTTTTCAGCGTCGATCTTCTGTGCCTGCGCCTGCCATTCGGATTTACGGAGCTCAAAGGCGGCCTGCTCCCTTGGGCCATGCCATTTGCTGACGGCTTCTTTCCAGTCCGCGAGCATTTCGGTGGCGCAGGGGCGTTCTTCCAGGGCTTCGCGGCTTGTCCAGGCTTCGATGCGCGTACCGCCCCATGAGGTGTTGATCAGCCCAACCGGCACCTTGAGCACCTGATGCAGGTGACGCCCGAAGAAGTAACCCACGGCGGAAAACTGCCCAACATTGGCGCTGGTGGCCTCTTTCCACGTCCCCTTGCAGTCAGCCTGTGGCGTCATGCTTGGACTGCGTTCGACATTGAACATGCGGATCTGAGGATGATTCGCGGCGGCGATTTCCTCCTGGGCCTTGCCGGCCTGCTGCACCGTCCACTGCATGTTCGACTGCCCTGAGCAGATCCACACCTCGCCGACAAGGACGTTTTTCAGCGTGATCGTGTTCTTGCCACTCACCACGAGGTCCGTGGGCTGGGCGTTCGCGTTCATCGGGTTCAGCGTGAGCGACCATTTGCCGGACGGGTCCGTCAGCGAACTGTGCGACTGATCGCCAAAGGTGACCTTCACATCTTCGCCCACATCCGCCGTCCCCCAGATCCGCACAAGCTGTGCCTGCTGCAGGACCATGCCGTCGGAAAAAAGGGCGGGCAGTTTGACCTCGGCCTGCAGGCAGGTGGCCAGCAGCAGGAGGCAGGGAATCACGTGTTTCATGGTGGATGGTCGTATCGGGGGCGGGGTTGGGCAAGTAAGCCAAATGTCACAGCAGCGTGCTGTCATCGGAACGTTCAAGCCGGCCGATCTTCTTTTTGATCGTCTCCAGCAGCACGGTCATTTCATGCACGCTGCGGAAGCACTCCTTCTGCGTCTCCTCGTCGGCCAGTCCGGGCACGGCAGGGTGAATCTTCATGAATTGCAGCGCGATGTTTTTGCAGGCTTCGCGGATCTGGGCAATGGCGGCGGGTCGGTCCATGCTCCCAGCGTAGAGCGCCCGCCCGCAGGTGCAAGACGCGGATCAGTCGTCCTTCGGCTTCCGTATCCGCAGTGAATCTTTCAGGCTGACAAAATCGGAGAGCAGGAAGATCACGGTGAAGAAGCCCAGCAGCACCTCCATCATCGTGACCAGCTTGGCCGGGATGGTCTGCGGTGTCACATCGCCAAAGCCGAAAAACGAGAAGTTCAGCACGCTGAAGAAGAAAAACTCAAACACCTGCTCGGCCTGATTCCATTCCGGGTTGATTTCGCTGAAGCTGGCCGGTTCCGCCGTTTCCAGGCACCAGTAGTCGAGCGCAAAAGCCAGTGTGATTTGCGCCATGTTCACCCCCATGAGGCCGAGCACGCGGTGGTAGGGCATGTCGTCCTGCGTGGCCATCAGGATATGCTGGAGATTCTCCACGAAAAAGAACACCGTCTTGGCGAACGCCGCCAGCAGCACCACGAGGCAAAACGCCTGGGCGCCCAGCCAATGTCCGTTCCACAATGACTGCAGTCCCGCCGCCACCAGCACGATCACCACCACTTCGCCGCCTTGGCGGATGATCTGGGCTGCGATGCCGGGTTCCTTTTTCATGGCCCCGATTTGAGACTTTCCCGTCCCCCTCGTCGAGCGTAATTTTCCCAGGGATTCGTGATTCCGCTTTCGCTCGGTCGGCTGCGGAGAACGTATTCGCCATTATGCTTTCGCCAGTTACTCTGTTCTGTTCATGAATCTCGTCTCTACTGCCATCCGCTATTCCACCTATCTGCTTGCCGTCGCTGGAGTGATCGCCATGGGCTTTGTGTTGCAGACCATCCGCAGCCAGGAGACCCGCATACCTCCGCCGCCAGTTCTGCCACCGCAGAAAAATGCGCCGGATGACATCGCCGCCACTGGCATTCTCGAAGCCAAGGATGAAAATGTCGCCATCGGCGTGCCGGCTCCAGGCCTGGTCGAGGCGGTCAAGGTGGCGGTCAATCAAGTCGTCAAGGAGGGCGATCCACTGCTCATTCTGGATGATCGCGAACTGCGCGCCTCCTTGCTCAAACAGCAGGCGGCCATCGCCATTGCGCAGGCAAACATCGCCATCAACCGCGCCCAGCTTGCGAAGGTGCAGGACATGCTCGACCGCATGACGTCCATTCCCGATCAGCGCGCCATCAGCCAGGATGACCTCCGCAACCGCACCAATGACGTGCTCGTGGCCAAGGCGCAGATGCAGGCCGCAGAGGCGCAGCTTTCATCCGCCAAGGCCGATGTGCAGCAGACCGAACTGCTGATCGACCGGCTCACGGTCAAAGCGCCGAAGGCCGGCACCATCCTCCAGGTCAACATCCGTGCCGGTGAATACGCCTCTCCGGCCAACAAGGAGCCCGCGCTGGTGCTGGGAGACATTTCCACCCTGCATGTGCGGGCGGATGTGGACGAACAAAACGCCATGGAAGTGGCCTCGGGAATGGACGCCACCTTCTCGCTGAAAAGCGACTCTTCGAAAAAGTTTAAAGCGCAGTTTGTCCGCATCGAGCCCTACGTCATCCCCAAAGTCTCCCTCACCGGAGCCAGCACCGAGCGCGTGGACACCCGTGTGCTGCAGGTCATCTACAAATTCGACAAACCCAAGGACCAGCCCCTCTACGTGGGCCAGCAGGTGGATGTGTTTATTGCGAGGAAGAAGTGATCCAGCCCTGCCTTGCGCTGGTCATGGAGCAGGTTCGGTGAACGGGTTGCCGGCAAGAGACTCGTTGAGTCTCCCCGATTTCCACGCATCATTACCTCCCCCAATCATTCGCATGCGTTACCTTTCCACCCGCGGCCAAACGAAGCCGCATACTTTTTCTGAAGCCGTTGAAGCCGGGCTGGCACCGGATGGCGGACTGTTTCTGCCGGAGAAGCTTCCGGACATCGCTGACAAGCTGCCGGCGTGGTCAAAGCTGACTTACCCGCAGCTTGCGGCGGAGTTCTTCACGCTCTTCGCCCCGGAGATCAGCAACGCCGAGTGGCATCAGCTCACGGCGGAGGCCTACCGTCGCTTTGATTCCCCGGATGTGGCCCCGCTGAAGAAGATCACGGACAAAACCTACGTGCTGGAGCTCTTCCACGGTCCCACGCTGGCCTTCAAAGACTTCGCTCTGCAACTGCTGGGCCTGCTGTACAAACGCCAGGTCGAGCACACCGGCAAACGCCTCTCCGTGCTCGGTGCCACTTCGGGAGACACAGGCTCGGCCGCGATCCACGGCTGCCTGGGCCGTGACGGCATCACCATTTTCATTCTCTATCCGAACGGTCGCGTCGCTCCCTTGCAGGAGCGCCAGATGGCCTGCACCGGCGCGGACAATGTTTTCGCCATTCCCGTGCCCGGCACTTTTGACGATGCGCAGCGCGTGGTGAAGGAAACGTTTGGCGACACCGCCTTCGCGAACTCCGTGAATCTTTCCGCGGTGAACTCGATCAACATCGCCCGCGTGCTGGCGCAGTGCGTGTACTACATCTGGGCCAGCCTCAAGCTGCCGGAGCATGCGCGTGCCTCGGCGGAATATGTGGTGCCGACCGGAAATTTTGGCAATGTACTGGCCGGATGGATGGCGCAGCGGATGGGCATGCCCGCAGGTGGCTTTCGTGTGGCAACGAATCAAAATGACATCCTCCACCGCTTCTTCAGCAGTGGTGAGTACAGCCAGAGCGACGTGCACCCGAGCCATGCGCCCAGCATGGACATCCAGGCCGCGTCGAACTTCGAGCGCTTCCTTTACTACATCCTCGGTCAAAACGCGGAGCGTGTGCGTGAAGTCATGGCGCAGATCAAATCGGGAGCCCCCTTTAAAATCGAGCTTCCCAAGACCTCGCTGCGTTCCACCCGGATGGACGATGACACCATTGTCAAAGTGATCGCGCAGATGTGGAAGGACTGGCAGTATGTGCTCGACCCGCACACCGCCTGCGCATTCACGGACATGGCGCAGGACCGCGTGAGCGTCGTGCTGGCCACTGCGAGCCCGGCGAAGTTTCCCGAGGTCGTGCAGCGTGCCACCGGCAGCGAGCCCACGCATCCGACGCTTGAGGCGCTGAAATCAAAACCACTGCAAACCTGGCCCATGGCGGCGGATGTGGCGACGGTGCAGGCCTTCATCCGGCAACAAACAAGTCACGGAACCAAGGCTTGACGGCCAGTGCGACGGGCGAGTTTAATCACAAAAAGCAATCTTATGAATTCGTCGCCTTTTTCTTTCGACATCACCGGCTCGTTGGACCTTTCTCCCTACCTGGTCAAGGGCAGTGACGCCGGCAATGGGGTGACGCTCATGATCGGAGACCTTTACACCTACCTTTTGCTCGGGGGAGGGCCGCTGCTTGTCATTGCCGCATTGGTGCTGGTGAAGGTCATGTATGGGCGGGTGAAATTCTTCGCCCTGGAGTTTGGCAACGGCGGCTTCATGGGCCGCGTCAAGGCCATCGGGCCGTCCATCTTTCTTGGGGGACTGCTGCTTTTGGTTGGCCTGGCGGTCACCTGGCTTGGATGGCAGGGCCTGGGCTACTCGGTGACCCTCAGCCCCAAGGGGGTGAATGAGGTGTCGCGGAGCGGATTCGTCCATTATGAATGGTCCGATGCCACGAGTGCTGCGGAACGCATCAAATCGACGGAGTTCTGGGTGGCCTTCGCCAAGAACGGCCGCAAATGCCGCGTGGAGTTTCAGCAGCGCTACATCGGTGAAAAACTGCAGGACAAGGCGATCGCCATTGCGGAGCAGGCACTGGCTTACTCGAAAATCGAACGCGTCAAATAGCGTCGCGACGCTATTTCAGCGCCTTGACGAGCACCTTCGAGTTCCGCCCGCTCTTGTCGTACTTTTCCCGGCGGCTGAGAGGCAGTGCGGCAGGATCGGTCACAGTGTAGCCCATCTTTTCCTCAAAGAAGCGAAACGCCTGCGTGCTGAGCGCCACGATGACCTCACAGCCCCGCTGCCGCGCCTGCTCTTCGGCGAAGGCCACGAGCTTGCGCCCGTGGTTCTTGTTTTTGTGCGAGCGCCGCACAAAGAGGCAGGCCAGTTCGGCGATTTTTCTGCCGTCCTCCTCATACGCATGCACGGCCACGGATCCGATGGGGTTGCCATCGAGTTCGAGCACGAAGAAATCTTTGATCTTGGATTGAATCTGATCGCGCGTGCGCGGCACCAGCGCGGCGTCGTCCACACTCTGCTGCATCATGGAGAGCAGGGCAGGGACATCCGATGCACGGGCCTTGCGGATCTGCTGGTAGTCATCGGCATGGATCATGGTGCCGACTCCTTCATTGGAGAAGAGTTCCGCCAGCAGCGCTTCATCCTGCGTGCCATCGACGATGTGAACCCGCGGCACACCTTCCTGGCAGGCCAGCGCGGCGTAGCGCAGCTTGGAGAGCATGCTGACGTCGTGCTTTGAATCCTTGCGCTTGTGCATCTCCCGGGCCTCCGCCACGGAGAGCTGTTCCAGACGCGTGCCATCTGGGGCGGTGATGCCTGATTCGGCCACGAAGATGACTTTCGCGGCCCGCAGTGCGATGGCGACCTCCACGGCCACCGCATCGGAGTTTAATCGCAGCGTGGTGCCTTTGCCATCATAGCCCAGCGGGGGCAGAATGGGAATGATGTCCGCCTTCAGCAGCGCCCGCAGGGACTCCTCGTCCACACGCTCGATGCGTCCGGTGAATTCCTGGTCCACGCCGTCGATCACGCCCGCCGGATGTACTGCTAGGGCATTTGAAACGGCCACCGGCATCTCCAGCGCGGTCAAATCCGCCACCAGGTCGCTGCATTGATGCATGATGGCATCCACCGCGATCTCAATGCCTGCGGCGTCGGTCCGGCCCATGCCGTCGTCATTGTAGAGAGTGATGCCGCGTTTCCTGGCCAGCGCCTGCACCTGCGCACGTGCGCCGAAGACGAGAACAACTTCGATGTTGAGCGACTGCAGCACCGCCACGTCCTGCAGCAGGCTGGCAAAGCCCGGCTGCGTCATCAGCGCGCCATCAAAGGCGATCACGAAAATGCGCTGCCGGAATTGCGGCACATAGCGCAGGATGCCGCGCAAGTCTTCGAAGCGCTGCTGGGGTTTGGCGGGGTCGGTGTTCACTGTTGGAGCCGTTAAAATAGCACGAATTCATTGATCACATCTAAAGTTTGTCATGATCCTGAACGGAAAAACAGGGCTACTGCCGTTCCGGCTTTTCTTCTGGCGACATGCGAGGATCCAGGGCATCACGCAAGGCATCGCTGACCTCGTGCACGGCGAGGGAGAAAAGAAAAACGGCAGCGAAGGCGGCGGTCATCTGCCACCAGACATGCTGGGCGGTTTCGATCCGTGCCTCCTCCAGCATGGTGCCCCAGGATGGTTGATCCGCCGGCCCGAGCCCCAGGAAGCTCAAGGACACTTCCGCGCCGATGAATCCGGCCACCTTCAGGCCAAACTCCACCAAGATCAGATGAGTGAGATGTGGCAGCGCATGCCGGCGTGCGATGTCGAAGCCGTTGGCTCCAAGCGCCCGGGCCGCCGTGATGAAATTCAGCGTTCCCAGCTTGATCATTTCCGCGCGCACCACCTGGCAGGTGCCAACCCAGCCGGTGAGCCCCAGCGCTAGCAGCATGGATGGCGCGCCGTAAAGGGACACGCCAAAAACCGTCTGCTCCCTGAGCAGAAGGGCCAGTGCGAGCAGCAGCATCAGCCGAGGGACGGTGCTCAGCGTCGTGCAAAGCCATATCACCATCGCATCCACCCAGCCGCGCCACCATCCGGCCAGCATGCCCAGCAGCACTCCGGCTCCCACAGCCAGCGCCGCGCCGCCGCAGGAAATAATGACGGACACGCGCGCGCCCAGCCACGCTTTCACGGCCACCGAGCGGCCCAGGCGATCAGTGCCAAACCAGTGCTCCCATGAAGGCGGGGCAAATGATGGCCCCACCCGGCGCGTCCAGTCATTGTCTGGCCAGCCGAGGCTCCCCAGCATCGCGGCTGTCAAATAAACCAGCACCACCAGCAGCATGACTCCCGGCCAGCCGCCGGGGCGAAACACCTGCCTCATCCGGCTCCTGCCCGACGCGGAGGTGACGGATTCACTTTGAGATGCCGCGCTCATGAGATCCGGATTCGCGGCTCCATCCACGCGGAGAGAACATCCGCCAGTGACTGGCCAAAAAGATGCAACATGGCGGCGATGAAAGTCATGACATTGATGACCGGGAAATCACGCGCTGCGATGGCATCCGCCATCATGCCGCCGAGGCCCGGGATGCCAAAGATGCGCTCCAGAAACAATGCTCCCGTCAGCAAGAATGGGAGCCGTGGCAGCCAGCGCGCCAGCAGCGGTCCCAGCGCCGGACGCAGCGCATGCACGGCGCAGAGACGCCAGCCGCCCACCCCTTTTGCGAGAGCCGTGCGCATGAAGTCCTCCCGCATTTCCTTGAGCAGCACGGCACGGCAGAAACGCACATCCGCGCCCAGCCCGATCAAGACTCCCAACACCACCGGCAAGACAAGCCCGCGACCACCGGCCCATCCATGCACGGGAGCCCACCCCCATTCAAAGGCGACAAAGTACTGGGCCGTGAGAATCAGCGCCACTCCAGGGATGCTCATGTTCAGTGTGCACGCGCCCAGCAGCCAGCGATCCCATGAGGTGCGCCACACAAAGACCGCCAGTATTCCCAGCACCAGAGAAATCGCGACGGAAGCGAGCATGACGGGCACGGTTATGGCCAGCGACGGGCCCAATCCCTCCAGCAGCATGTGTGACACTGGTCTGAGTGCGGACCATGAGCGCCCGAAATCGAGGGTAAACAGCCGCCGGCAATGCGCGAAGAACTGCGAATCAAACGCCGCCGCAAAGTTTCCTGCGAACAGCCGGTCCCACTCCACAAAAAGAGGCTTGTCCAGTCCATGCGCCCAGCGGAGGTCGGCCAGCATTTCGGCGGATGCATGCTCACCGCCTCGCCGTGCGGCAAAGTCGTCCGGGAGCACGCGGGACAAGGCGAAGGTGAGCAGCAGCACACCCAGCAACACGGGCACCGCCGCCAGCAGACGCCGGATGATGAAGCGCTTCATGGCGGTGGTTGCTGCCGCCACTGCGCACGGCGTTGTCCATTGATTCGATGATACTTGATGAGGCCTGAAGGACCCGAGAAGGCATGCGGCTTGAAACTGGTGAGCCAGTCATGTCGCACAGAAACCCAATTGTAGGAAAGAAACCCGATGCAGGGAAGATCCTGCAGCAGGAGGTCTTCCATTTGATGGCAGAGCTTGATGCGTTGCGGGAGGTCTGGCATGGCGCTCAGGGTCTTGTACCACTCGTCAAAGCGCAGATTTTGGTAATGAAAGCGGTTCTCCACCGCGTCACCGCCATGGCTGGCAAAACGGCGGAAGAGATCGGTCGGATCAGGATGCACCATGCTGTAGCCGTCACCAAAAAACATGGATGCGGGGCGTTTCTCCATCGTGGCGGCCATGGATCCCTCTTCGACGTGTTCCACATGCAGGACGAGCCCGGCATCGGCCAGCCATCGGGTAATCAGCTGGCCGATCTGACGCACCAGGGGCGAGGTGCCGCCCATCCGCAGGGTCAGGGGCGGGATGGGGCCTCCATGCACCTTTTCAGCTTCGATGCGCTGGGCCTGCGCGCGCGCCAGATCAAACGTCATCCACGGGTCACGCAGTTCCGCCCGGTGCTCTTTCATGCCCGGAGGCAGGAGGGAGCCTGGCAGGCCGCAGCGTCCGCCGAGGAAGAGATCATTGAACTCCTGCCGGTTCATGGCCAGGCTGATGGCCCGGCGCAGCGGCAGGTTCTTCGCGATCACCGGGTCGGCCATGTTGAAGCCGATCCAGCGCAGGAACATGGATGGAAAGACATCGACACAGAGCCCCTTTTGGCTCCACGTGGGCCTGAGCTGCCAGTGAGCATCAAGCACGTCTGAAAAATGATCGGTCGGCACTCCCTGATGATCAATCCGGCCCTGTAAAAAAAGCAGCCACGCAGGTTCGGAGGCCTCGATCACATGAAAGTGCACTTCGTCCACCTGGGGCAGACGCGCCCCCGCATCGGTCAGCAGCCCGGACGCCGCATCCTCAGGCGTGCCTTCGGAGGGATAGTGTTCCCTCCGAAAAGACGGCGACTTCTTCAGCACCACCCCTGTCCCGGTCTGCCATGCGTGCAGACGAAAAGGCCCTGTGCCCACAGGATGCCGCAGAAAATCCGCACCATAGGTACGCAGTGCTTCGGCAGGCACCACGGAGGTGGCCGGATGCGCCAGGATGTGGACAAACTGCGGCCACGGACGCGTGAGGCGGATCTCCAGCGTGTGTTTGTTCACGGCGTGCAGGCCCGGCACCGCTGGCTCTGGCAGTCCCTCACGCAGCGCACGGCGGTACTCGTCCATCCCCGCGATGTGGTGCTCGAAATGCGCCCAGAACGCGGAGGCATTGCGGGGATCGGCAATCCTCTTCCAGGAAAAGATCACATCCTCAGTCTCGAGGGCGCGCCCACGGCCTTCAGGAAAGCAGGCATCGTCTTCAAACCTCGCATCTTCACGCAGCCGAATGCGGCACGTCAGCCCGTCGGCGCTCCATTGCGGCATCTCTGCGGCGAGGCACGGCATGAGTTCATATGGCCGCTTCAAATAGTGATATTGAAACAGCGGCTCATAGATGTTGGACGCCACGGCCGCCATCCCCGAAGCCAGGCCGCCGATGTGAATGGGATCGACACCGGCCACCTTTTCCCGCAGCACCACATGCTCGGACCCGGGTGACACCGCCTCCTCGCGCCCGCACCCACCCAGCACGACGACGATCGCCGCGTGCTGGATCAGTCTCGACAGCGCCTGACGCATGCTAGTCACAGCGCATGCGTCTGCACCGCTGCATGCGGCTCTTTGTACAGTTTGATCCAGCCCCCGGCCACGTGGACCTGACTGCCGATGAGGCCTGCGGCAAAGATGCCACGAGGGTCCATCTCAAAGTCCAGCGTGGTCCAGCGGTCGATGGTCGGATCATAAAGGCACACGGATTTCAGGAAGCTTTTGTCTGCGGTCACCCCTCCAAGGGCAAGCAGCTGCCCATCCACTTCGACCAAGCTGTGCGCCACACGCGGCTCCGGCATGGATGCCACCTCGGTCACTTCATTGGCTGCAGGATCAAAGCGCCAGACCGTGGCATGGATGTCGCCCTTCTCTCCATTCGGTGACCAGCCGCCTGCAAGGTAGATCATCCCGCCTGCCTGCCCCGCAGGTGCATGCCGTACGCCCAGAGGAAGATCAGCCACCTTCGTCCAGGCGTTCGCCGCCGGATCGTAGGAAACAATGGAGGTCGTGTTTACATCACCGTGGCGTCCGCCCAGCGCGTAAAGACGTCCGTTCACCGCGCAAAGTCCCGGTTTGACACGCGCTTCAGGCAGCGGTGCGCAACTGGCCCAGGTGTCCGTCTGCGGATCATACACCTCCACCCGGTCTGACGGCTCATTCTCCAGCGGCTGTTCGTCGGTGCTGTTTGCGGGGGCCACGAGACCCGCCACCACATAAATTTTTCCGTCGAGCACGGCGGCGACGACGTTGTTGCGCGGCATCGGCATCGGGCGATGTTTCTGCCATTGGTTGGTCGCAGGATCGTAGGACTCCACGTGGGCCACGGGACGTTTGGCGGAGAGCCCGCCTCCGATGACATACAGCCTGCCGTCAATCACTGCTCCGGCGCAGCCTCCGCGGAGAGTGGGCAGTGGAGCGGCTTCGGACCATGCTGGGTAGTTTGCGATTTTCATGTGCGTGTGGGTTGGTGGTTGATGGAATCAGAATTCAAAGCCGAGCGTGGCGTACATCGTGAAGGGCTGGCCCGGAAACACACGCGAGTTGCCAAACGACGACTCGTAGTACGTCCGGTCAAAAAGATTGATGAAGTTCACCCTGGCGTACACCGCGCTCAGCGGTCCGCTGGTGAAGTCCTTGCGGTAAAACAGAGCCGCGTCAAAACGGGTGTATCCCGGCAGCTTGAAGGTGTCGTTGTTGTCGCCCGATTTGTTGCTCGCGGCAAAGATGCCAAAACCGACACCCAGGCCCCGCAGCCAGCCATCCTGCCGGGTGTACTTGATCCAGAGGCTGCCGCTGTTGCGCGGCACATTCATGAACCTTGCTCCCACTGGCAGCGTGTCAGACCTCAGCACCCGTGTGTCGGTGTGCGTGTAGTTGCCGATGATCTGCAGGCTGCTCGTCAACTGGCCGGAAATGTCAAACTCCACGCCCCTGCTCCTCAGCAGGCCGCCGTTGATCGAGAAGCCGGGATTGGCTGGGTCGGCTATCGCAACATTGTCGCGCGTCAGTTCATACACCGCCATCGTTGCCATCACCCGCTCGGTGGGAGAGCGCCATTTCAGGCCGGCCTCATACTGCATGCCGGTCTCCGGGTCCAGGAGACCGCCGCTGATGTTACGGCTGGAGGTGGAGCTCGGTATGAAGGACGAGCTCATGCTGCTGTAGATGCCCAGCGCATGTACAGGCTGGTAAAGCAGGCCGGCCCTCCCGGTGTATGCACGGTCAATGCGCTGGAGCGTCTGCGGGGTGCCGGTGCGGCTGTAGTCAATGCTGTGTACATAGTCCATTCTGCCGCCCACCAGCAGCTTCAGCTGGTCTTTGCTGAACATGGAAATCTCATCCTGCAGATAGAGGCCCGACCAGATGCGCCGCGCATCCTGCCAGTTGAGGTCTGTGGTCGCAGGCAGCGCCCCTCCATAGACCGGATTGAGAATGTTCACTGCGGTGTAGCTGGCCCGGTTCAGCCGTATGGTCTGCTTGCGGTCGCGGTAGTCATAGCCTGCCATCAGTTTGTGACGCGTAGGGCCGAGATCGAATTTCACGATCCCCATGTTCATCCACTGCCAGGAGTTCTCGGAAAAGTCGGAGTTGTCGTACAGGCGCGCCACCGTGCCCGCCCCCGAGGTGTTGGCGGAGCGCCGAACCGCGTTCATGTCGATGTCCCAGTGATGGTACATGAAAGCACTGCGCAGCGTGAGGTTCTCAGAGGGCTTCCATTCGGCGGTCAGCCCCGCAAAGGCGTCGCGCTGAGTTTGTCCTGGGAGATCCGGCTCGCCGAGAAATGTGCTGATCGGGCCGACGGGCTTCCCTTGAGCGCTGAAAGCCACCCCTTCATCCAGCATTTTCTGCTTCTTCATGAAGGAGGTGTCCAGCGTGACCGAAAACTGGCTGGAAGGCCTCCAGGTGAGGCTCGGTGCCAGCCAGTAGCGCTTCTCAAAGACATAATCGCGAAACGAATTCTGATCTATGTAGCCGCCATTGAGCCGGTAGAGCAGCGTCTTGTCCGCATTCAAAGACCCGGTGCTGTCCACATGCCCCCGGTAGCTGTCATAGCTGCCGAATGACTGCTCCACCTGAGGGCGGCTTTCGGCTGAAGGCTTCCTCGTTACCATGTTGATCAGCCCCCCGGGCTGCACCACGCCAAACTCCATCGACGCCGGCCCCTTGAGAATCTCGAGCCGGTCCAGTTGCGGCAGGTTGACGGAGGACATGCCTTCCACCAGAAAGCCGTTGTAATACATCTGCGTGGTCTGGAAACCGCGGAGCACACCCCCGTCGTTGGCGCTGTTGAATGAGGCGCCCTTGTTCTGATGAAAGCCGCTCACATTGCGCAGCGCATCCTGGGCTTGAATGTCCCCCTGGTCCTGCATCACTTGTGAGGTCACCATCTGCACGGAGAAGGGCAGGTCGAACGCCTTGGTGCCAGACCGCGCCACGCCAGGGGCGTCTTTCGCCATGTAGCTCCGGTTTGCGGAAGCCTCCACGATGACAGGTGGCAGCTGCGTGAGTTCCTTTTTCTTCGTTCCTTCAGAAGCGGGCTTTTCGGCTTTCTCTTTTTCTGGAGTGGCCGCAAACAACTGCGGACACGAGAGAAGAAGCAGGCAGGTTAGAAAGTGGAACGGAAAGCGCATGAGCGCGGCCGTTATAGGCGCCCGGCTTATTTGACAATTGGCTCTCGGGGATCTGAGTGCCCGGAATTGCGCTCTGGATATTTATTGATCCCCGTCTGGCCGTTTCGGACAAAAGTGATTCATCAGCGCTCCTGCTCTGGAGGGATCGAGCCAAACGCCCTGAAAAGCAGCACGTCATACAGGCTCTTCAACCCGCCAGCGATCAACAAAGGCCCCGAAAGCCATGCCGACGGCGACAGCAGGCCGCCGGCCAGCATGGGCGAAAGCGCGGCGCTCAAGGAACGCACCGTGGCAATGATGCCATTTGCCGCGGAACGTTCATCCGGCCTCACGAGACTCATGACATAGGATTGCCTGACCGGAACGTCCATCTGCGAGAGGCAGTGGCGCAGCAGCAGGCAGCCGATGGCCAGCCCGGCGGAAGGCATCGCTGGAATCAGCATCAGCAGCACATTGGAGGGCAGATGGGTGAAGACCATCGTGTTGATCATGCCGATCTTTTGAGCCAGCCGCGCCGCCACCAGCCCCGAAATGCCTGATAGCAGGCTCGTGGCGAAGAAAACCTGCCCCAGTTCCCATTCCGTGAGCGACCAGCGGCTCGCAAACCAGTAGGCCAGCAGGCTTTGAGGGATGAAGCCGCCGGCAAACGAATCCAGGGCAAACAATCCGCCAAGCCGCGCCACTTTGCTGCGCGATTCCTCAAGCCCGGTCCAGTGAGCCTTGGCACGCGGGGCCCTCTTTTCTGACGTTGTTTCCACCTTGGGCGTCAGCAGCATCGCCAGCAGCATCACCACCCCTCCGCTTGCTGCGTAGGCCCATAACACGAGGCTGGCGCCTGCTTCGCTTCCGGCAGACTTCAGCCATGCGCCAGCACTCAATGCACCAACGGCAGTCGCGGCGAATCCAGTGACATTGTACCAGGCCAGCAGTTGGGTGCGCTGCTTGGTTGCGGCGCATTCGGCCAGGCATGCCTGTTCGATGGCCAGAAAGGGGCCCACCTCGTTGCCGCCCGGGCTGATGACGCCAATCGTGATTCCCACAAAAATCACCCACCATGAATCACCCAATGCCAGAAACATTCCTGCCAGCGCCATCAGGAAACCGCTCAGCATCAAGGTTCGGCGCCTGCCCCACCTGTCAGCCCGTGTGGACAGCATCAGGGTCAGCGCTGCGTCCGTGAGCAGGGCCAGGGTGAAAAGCAGCCCGACATCCGCAGCGCTCAACCCGCGTCGCGCCAGATGCAGCGCGAGCATCACCGAAGTCATGCCAAAGGCATGCAGCCGCGTGGCGCGCGAAAGGAATAGAAAGGTGAGGTCACGGTTCACCCGCTATTCATGCATTCGGCATCCGCAGTTTGGCAACCTGCAGATTGCCGATCATTACGAAAACATACATCAAGACAGAACCACACCTGCTATTTCGTCCCAAAGTTTGTCGATCTCCTTCGGTCCGTGCGAAGACCTGCCGGCTTTTGCAAACCAGTAGTCCGCGTTCCATTGGTCACCTTCGATCACATGCAGCAGTGCATGAATCCAGGAACCCATCTTGGTGTGAATGTCCTGCGCGATATTGTGCGCGGCCTCCCAGTTGCCCTGCTTCGCATGCCAGAGGGCGAGCGCTTCAGGGGAGATGGCTTCCGCAGCGGACTGTGAGGCGGTTTTGAGTTCGACGGGTGTCATGGCTGATTCTTGCAACGGAGGGCTAGTCCACGATGCATCTTGAAAAGGCCGGCAGCACTCGCCCCGGATGGAGGGGGAATTTGCCCGATTCAGCAACCGGCCCTTTCCGGACATCAGTCTTCCGGCATTGGCTGCCCTTTGGTTTCACGGAGAAAGTAAACTGCCACGAGACCGATGAGGAAGGCGGAACTCATGTAGGTGGCGGCGTCACGGAAGGCATTGATCTTGGCGTCGGTGGTGGTGAGGCCTTGCTTGAGGAAGGCCTGGAGCTTGCCGAGTGTGAACGGGCCCGTGGCGGCGAGGAACCGCCCGACGTTGTAGCAGAAACTGGTGCCGGTGCTGCGCAGACGCGTGGGGAACAACTCCGGAAGATAGATGGCGAACCCGGCGAACAGGCCAAGCTGGCAGGCGCCCATGACAGCGCTCATCCAGATGTCACCGCGGCCATTGAACATCTGGAAGTAGCCAATGGTGACGACCATGGCAACGATGTAGCCGAGAGCGAAGGCACCTTTGCGACCGAAGCGCTGTGCAATGTAAGTGAAGCCCAGCATGCCAAAAAAGGCGCCGGTGTTCTGGACAATCGAGTTGATGCCAACCCAGCGGCTTTTTTCACTGGCCACGACATCCTTGGCTGCTCCTTCGAGGATCAGCGAGCGTTCGATGACATCACCGACAAGTTCCGGCGCAAAGAAGCCAATGCCCCAAAGGCCGATCACCCCGGAGACACAGAGGAGCATGCCCAGAAGCGCGGGCCGCCGCCAGCGCGGATCGCCCAGAAGAGAACGATAGGAACCGAAAGCCACGCCGGCCGCCCGGCCTTCCTCGCGCGCTTTGACCCACTTCTCCGGCTCCTTCAGCCGGATGGCGATGAAAACGCAAAGGAATGCGGGCAATGCTCCGACGAGGAACATGTACTTCCAGCCCTCGCCGGGCGCAATGGTGCCGGCCTTGATCAGGCTGCCCATGAACATGCTGACAAGTCCTGCGGAGATGTTGCCGAACGCTGAAAGTGCCTGAAGTGTGCCGAGTGCGCCCGTGCGGGAGCGATCTGGCAGGGTGTCTGCGATGAGCGCCACCGCGAGTCCAAACACACCGCCCACACCGACTCCGGTGAGGAAGCGGTAGAGCGCGAAATCCACCCACCCCTTTGAAAATGCCGAGAGACCGGTGCAAACGGAGTAGATCAGGACCGTCAGGGTGAGGGTTTTGGCGCGTCCAATTCGATCACCCACCGCACCGAAGATCAACCCGCCCGTGGCCCAGCCTGCGACGAAAATGGATGTGGCATATCCGCCAAATTCCTTGGGATCCCAGCCTTTGGGCAAGAGCGCTGACATCGCATCGTTGCGGGCCAGAAGGAAGAGCTGCTGGTCCAGGCAGTCGAACAACCAGGCCAGGGAGGCAACAATGAACACAAACCAGTGGTAGCCGGTCAGGTGTTTGTACCAAGGCGCGGTGGAATCGGGGATGGACGGAGTACTCATGAAGCGCGGATGTTGAATGACATGAAGGGGGATGACAATCCCGAATTCACAGGAATCACGCCGCAGTGAAACCCTGGGTTCTTTCAGCGTTGTGGGATCGGTGAAAGAAATTTGATGAGACCATGTTTTGCAGGAGGTACGTTGTGCATGCAGATGCTTAAACATGAGCATTGAATTTTGACAGTTGGCCCTTAAACACTCCCATGCGCAAAAACGTCGCCCTTCTCCTACCATTGGCGCTGTCCCTTATTGTCGCGGCCTGCGCCACATACGACGGCTCACGTGTCGCACGTTGGGAGTCGCATTTTGCACCGGTGCCGCCCGGTGCCATGACACCTGATCAACTGCTGGGCGAGACGCACATCAAGCTCGACATCATCCCGGCCGGCACGGTGGGACGCCGCTACTACCGGCCGATGCAGCCGCGCTACATCACGATTCACAGCACGCAGAACTACACCGGGAATGCCTACCAGCACGCGCTAGCGCTGAAGCGTGGCGCCCTGCGTGCCACCAAGCGCAAGGGGGGCAATCGCATCGGCTTTCTCACCTGGCACTTCACCGTGCAGGATGACATCGCCATCCAGCACCTTCCCTGCCGTGAGCAGGGGGAGCACGCCGACTTCGACGGAGTCGGCAACAACTACAGCATCGGCATCGAAATGTGCGAGCATCAGGGCAACGACCTCGGCCGCACCATTGACCGCACCGCACGGCTGGCCGCCTATCTGATGCGTGCGTACAACATTCCGCTGGAGCACGTGGTCCCGCACTACCACTGGCCGCGTGTGGGCGTGAGTCCTCTGCACAAGGACTGCCCGCATTTCCTGCTGGAGAATGGCCGCCCAGGTCAGACGTGGCGGTGGTTTCAGGGCCGGGTGCAGTTTCATTACAACCGCATGCTGGCGGGTCCGGCAACTCCGCTGGGTTAGCCTATGAAGACAGCGTTGGTCCCATTTGTTCTCGTTTTCACGGCGCTTTCGGCCTGCCGGGGACAGAGTGCGGTCGCGTGGCCGGAAAAGCCGGTGCCAAGCACGAGCAAGCAGGTCGCCATCCTGGAGGACAAGCGCCTCAATGAAAGCTCCGGCCTCGCCATGGGTGTCCGGGACCCGTCGGTCTTCTGGACGATGAATGATTCCGGCGGGGAGCCCTGTGTGTTTGCCATCGATCGCAGTGGTAAAACACGCGCCAAGGTGCGTGTGCGAGATGCGGCGAACTTTGACTGGGAGGACATCGCGTCCGGCAAAGATGAGCAGGGAGCGCCCACGCTCTTCATCGGTGACATCGGCGACAACCTCTTCATCCGCGCGTCGATTCAAGTCTATCAGATCCCCGAGCCGGAAATCAATGCCCCCGGCCAGCCCGTGCGGGAAATCGAAACGGCAGCGCCGAAGCTGTGGCGGGCGAACTATCCTGATGGCAAGCACAATGCCGAAAGCCTGCTCGTGCATCCCCTGACCCGCCGCCTTTACATCCTGACCAAGAGCGATGATGGCAGATGCGCGCTGTATGCTTTTCCGCAGACCTTGCAGCCGAAGGTGAGCATGGTGCTGGAAAAAGTGGCCGATCTGGCCTTTCCCTCGCTGATTCGCGTCGGCAAGCGCCCACATGACAACTGCATGACCACGGGAGCCGACTTTGCACCGGATGGGTCACGGATGGTCGCAGCCACCTACAGCAGCCTCTACGAGTGGCTGCTGCCCAAGGAAAAATCACTCGCCGAAGCTCTGAAGGAGCCGCCGGTACGCATCGAGCCCGAACTGCTGCGGCAGACGGAAGGCGTTTGCTATGACAGCGACAGCCTGACCCTCTGGATTATCAGCGAACACCTGCCGACGCCTCTTCTACAGATCAAACGCTGATCCGTTATTTCACCCACTCAAAGAAGCCCATGGCTTCGAGCTCGCCCTGCAGCTTGTCTTTTTGTTCAGGACTGAGCGTGGTGTTGGGAAGTCGCGCCGGGCCGACATCCACACCGAGCATCGCCATCACGGCTTTTGCGGCACCCATGTAGCCGTAGCTGACAAGCTTGCTGATGATCTGCACCCCGCGAAACTGCTCCTGCTGTGCAGCGGCAAAATCGTTCTGCGCAAACGCGGCCAGCAAGCGCAGGTAAATGGGAGCGGCGAAATTGAATCCGCTGCCGACAGCTCCCTTCGCGCCCATCGCCAAAGCGCCGAGCATGTGCTCATCACAGCCAAAGGGAACATCCCAAGCGCCGTCATGAGCGCGCAGGGCGTACTGATAGGCCATGAGATCAGGATTGGTGAATTTGACACCGGCCAGATTCGGGATGCGTTTGCCTGCCTGCTGCAGGAAATCGGGTACTGAAAGGTTCACGCCTGTCATCGAAGGAATGTCATAGTAATAAAAGGGTGTGTCCGGTGCGGCTGAGGCGATCTGCGCCATCGTCTCCACCAGGACATCGACGTTCTTCGGCTTGAAGTACATCGGTGCCAAAGCTGCGATGGCTGATGCGCCCAAGTCCTCGGCCTGCTCCGCCAGCGCTTTCGCATCGGCAACGCAGTTCGCCCCCACATGCACCACCACACGCATGGCAGTGCCCTTCGTGACTGCCATCCAGCCTTTGGCCAGCAGATGGCGCTCATCGTAGGTGAGCGAGTGACTTTCTCCGGTGCTGCCGCCGATGAAAACGGTGTTCACCCCTTTGGAGAGCAGGAACTCCATTTGTTTTTCCACCATCTTGAGATTGAGAGAGCCATCAGGATGAAAGGGCGTGTGCGTGGCCGTGACGAGGCTGTGCAGGCGTTGGGAGGCGGGCAAGTTCAGCATAATGCGTTAAACGTGCGATGCCCCAAATCCTCTGCAACATGATTCATGATGGTGAGTTTGTTTGTCCATGCGCTCCGCCTTTTTCATCCTTCTCCTGCTGCCCTCCATTCTCCGTGCCGATGACTGGCCGCAGTGGCTCGGGCCTCAACGCGACAGCGTCTGGCGTGAGTCCGGCATCATCGACGCCTTCCCGTCCGGCGGCCCTTCGGTCCTCTGGCGCGTCAAAATCGGCGGTGGCTACACCGGTCCGGCCGTCGCCGGAGGCCGGGTTTATCTCATGGACCGCCAGGTGGCCGAAAAGAGCAGCGTGCCGGACAACGCCTTCGCACGCGGCCTCATTCCCGGCACGGAGCGCGTTCTTTGTCTGGATGCGAAATCAGGCTCCGTCATCTGGGAGCACCGCTACGACTGCACCTACACCATGAGCTACTCCACCGGCCCGCGCTGCACCCCGCTGGTCAGCGGCGGCAAAGTGTGGACTCTCGGTGCGGAGGGAAATCTCCTCTGCCTCGATGCCTCCAATGGCAAGGTCCTCTGGTCGCACGATTTCAAAACCGAATACGCCGCCAAGACCCCCATGTGGGGCTTTGCCGGTCATCCGCTGCTCGATGGTCAGCGCCTCATCTGCCTCTGCGGCGGGCCCGGCAGCGTGGGGGTTGCCTTTGACAAAGACACTGGCAAGGAACTCTGGCGTGCCCTCGACGCACGCGAGCCCGGCTACGGTCCGCCCACCATGATTGAGGCCGGCGGCACGAAACAGCTCATCCTCTGGCATCCGCAGGCCGTGAATTCTCTCGATCCCGCCACCGGCAAAGTCTTCTGGTCCTACCCTTGGGACGTGCGCTTCGGCCTTACCGTGGCAACGCCAAGGCTTGCGGGAGATCTGCTCTTTTTCACCTCGTTCTACACCAGTTCCAAATGCTTCAAGCTCGACGCCACCAAGCCCGAAGCCACCCTGCTTTGGGAAGGCAAAAGCTTCAGCGAAAAGAACACCGAAACGCTGCACAGCCTCATCAGCACTCCCTTCATTGAGAACGGTCATATCTACGGCGTGTGCAGCTATGGCCAGCTCCGCTGCCTGAAACTCGAAACCGGCGAGCGCCTGTGGGAGAGCATGGCCGCCACCACCGGCGGGGCACCCGTCCGCTGGGCGAACGCCTTCCTCATCAAACACGAAAACCGCTTCTTCCTTGCCAACGAGCAGGGGGATCTCATCATCGCCAACCTCACCCCGAAGGGCTATGAAGAGATCAGCCGCGCCAAGTTGCTGAAACCCACCACCACCGATCCTCGCCGCCCCGTCGTCTGGTCCCACCCCGCCTTCGCCAACCAGTGCGTCTTCATGCGCAATGATGAGGAGATCGTATGCGCATCGCTGGCGAAGTAATCCGCTGACCCGAAGAATTCCCGGCTGGCAGCCGTATGGTTGCACATGCCGTCTGCCTTGCCCCCGCCTGTTTGTTCCGGTCCGCTGGATCGGCGTGGCTTCATGCGCTTTGGCCTCACGGGGTTTGCGAGCCTGGGCTGGCCGGGATTGCTCAAGCTGCGCGCTGAGAATGCCGCGAAGCCTGCGCGTGAACGCACCGCTGTCATTTTGGTTTGGCTGCGCGGTGGTTGCTCGCACCTCGACACCTATGATCCGAAACCGGACATCGGCAGCGAGTATCGTGGCCCGTTTAAGACCATCAAAACCAAGGTGCCCGGGATGCAGCTCACCGAGTTGATTCCATTGCAGGCAAAAATCGCCGACAAATTCACCCTGCTGCGCTCGATGACGCACACCGGCGGCGGCCATCCGGCTGGATCGCTGCAAATGCTCAGCGGCGATACGGATCCGCGTGACAAACCCAAGCCGCTGCTGCCGGACTGGATGACCGTGGCGAACTACCTGCGCTCGAAAAACAAGCGCAGCAGTCCGCTGCCGAATTATGTCGGCGTGAACCCGATCATCAATTACGACAGTTTCACCATCGCCGGACCGGGGTTTGTGAACGCCGCCTACTCGCCGCTTTCGGTGCTGAATGATCCCAGCCGCCCGGATTTCGCTGTGCCGAACGTCGGCCTTTCCGATGCCTCCAAGCTGGCCCGTCTCAATGACCGCATGGCCTTGCTGCAAAGTCTCGACAACCTAGAACGCAACGTCGATGCCGCTGGTGAAATGGGTGCGATGGATCAGTTCGAAGCGCAGGCGATGACGCTGCTCACCAATCCGCAGACGCGACATGCGTTTGATCTATCCAAGGAAGACAAGCGCACCCGCGAACGCTACGGCATGCATCGCTGGGGCCAGCAGCTGCTGCTGGCGCGACGTCTCGTTGAATCAGGTGTGGAGATCATCACGAGCTGCCTTGATGGCCCGCAGTGCGGTCGTGTGGGGAATTGGGACGATCACGCCGTCAATCACCATGTCTTTGATGCGCTGCGTTTCCGCGCCGGAGCCTTCGATCAGGCCGTTTCAGCATTGATTGAGGATGTCTATGCGCGTGGCCTCGACAAACGCGTGCTCGTCGTGGTTAGCGGTGAGTTTGGGCGCACCCCCAAAATCAGCCACGTCGCCAGTTCCGGTGCCGGAGAGGCCAGCGCGGCTGCGGGTGTCGTGCAACCGGGGCGCGACCACTGGCCGCGTGCCTTCACCAATCTCTGGGCCGGTGGCGGTCTGCAAACCGGCGGCGTCATTGGTGCCAGTGACAAACGCGGTGAGGACGTGGTCGAGCACGCCAACTCGCCGCACGATTTCCTCGCCACGATTTACAACCACCTCGGCATCGACTCCGCCAAAGAAACGATCAACGACTTCAGCGGTCGCCCCACTCCCATCGTGCCGAACGGCACCCCGATCCGTGAGTTGATCCGCGTGTGAGTGAGAGGATGCAGGGCGGGGTGGCACAGCAAGCGATCCTCAAATCCCGCCTGCGCCAACCAGTGTGTCCTCATGGGAAATGACGAGGAATTGTGTGTGCGTCGCAGGCGAAGTGATGTTTCATTCAAACGCATGCCACAATTCATACACCTCACGGATGACCGTGAAATCAGCATGATTCAAAAGGGCGGAATCAAAGCGGTTTCGCTGCATGGCAGGAAAGAAAAAGTCGTCTTCGCCACGCCGGTGCTGCCAGAGTATTATCAGTCCCATCAGTGGCTTCGCGAACTGAAGCGGCAGGGTATACGAACCATCTCGGCCGTTCAATTTCGCGTGGCCGATGACATGCCGGTTTCGGTGGGTCGTTACAACGAAGAGCACATCGATGCCACGGCGGCGGAGTCGGTGAAAATTTTCATGGAACACACCACCGGACTCGGTTTGGAAGTCATTTTTTCTTGTTCCATTCCTGCCAAAAGCATCACCCGAATCTACACTCCCGACCAAGTGACTGGCTGGCGGTACTATCCTGAATCCCATTCAGATGGAAGAAAGCCTTGCGGCTGCCCTTACTGTCAGAGGGGACAGATCAAGAACCGAAGGTTGAGAGAAGCGTACGATGCCGAATGATGGGGGACGGGACTCACATCCCCTTCGGCATCCACGGCTCCAGCTTGCTCACTTCCGCCTTCGCGGCTGAGCTGACGGGAATGCCCCAGGCATCAAAGAAAGGCCCGAGGTTCTTGTTTGCGATCTTGGAGTAGCGCACCAGGAACTGGTCACGGCGTTCGTCATCGCCCTTCGGCGCGGGGCCAAACTGGGGATCATCAAAGCTGTAGAGATACTTGCGCCAGCTCTCCCAGCCGAACTCCTGCATGAGCTGGATGTAGGTGGTCAGCGCGGTGAAGGGTTCGCTTTTCCACACCTGCCATTTGTTGGACGCCTTCTTGATCTTTTGGATGTGTTCGTTGCGCGCTTCTTCGGTGATGGCGGTGTGGCCGATGAGCCAGTCCTTCTTCAAGACAGCCTCGTAGCAGTACATGCCGATGACATTGTTGGTGACTTCGCCGGTGCCATCGAAGGTGAAATCGACGCGCTGATGGTTGTGGCCGATTTCATGGTAGAAACCCCAACCGGGGAATTTCAGTTTGCCAAAGGTCGTCATCTCCGGCGCGGCGCTGGTTGGGATCATGATGGGATAACCGCTGTGCATGTAACCGGCGCTGATCTGCACATCTGCTACGATGCGCTCAGGACGTTTGCGTTCGGCGGTCTGATTGGTGATGTCGTCCTGCGCTTCGACGACCTTTTTCCAGAACTCCATGAGCTGGGTGGGATTGTTGATCGCGCGTGCGACTTCGGTGGGGCAGCTCAGGATCAGCTTGTCGCAGGCGAGTTCTGCCCAGGGGGCGGGGCGTTTTTTGATCTCGGCCCATTTGGCATCATCATCCTGACCAAGGACGAACAACGGTGCGGGCACGGCGTTTTGAATCGTAGCCGTGAAGGGTTCGTCGTCCTTGGCGCGTCCAGGCACCTCGATGTAGATGAGCCCGCCAAACGCACTCGCGGTTTTCGTGGTGGCGGTGGTCAATCCGACGCTGCGGGTGATGTCCGGCGCACGCAGCCATTTGTCCAGATGGTAGAGCGTGTCGCTGTGGCAGCCGATGCGCACGGCATACCCTTTGTCGGCCAGCTTTTCGGGCAGCATCACGGTGATCGTATCGCCCGCAGCCGCGTAGAAGCCGGTGCTGGTCCAGCCGGGGATGCTGGGGGTGACTTTGATTTCTCCTGAAACTCGTGGCGCTCCCGCAGGCACTTGGCCGGGGAAGGCGGCATGCGCCGGATGTGCGGCCACGCCTTCACCTGCCGCGAGGCGCAGCACCCGTGTCTCCATGCCGAGGCGCAAACGCTGCGCGGCGTGCTTGTCGGCCAGGAGTGGTGCCTGGGCTGTTGGCACCACGGCATCAGCGCCTGCGCTGCCCAGTGCGGCGAGCACGGCGGACTTCAGATTGCTGCGGTCCGGCGGCTGCGCCGCCATGGCGATCTGGATGGCGTTTGTGCCCTGCTTCATTTGCTCCGCCGTCAGCGCAGGGCCGCCGTCGCGCTGCTTCTTGATCGCGCTGATCGCTTCCGAGGCGTTCATCATCTGGGGCAGTTCCGCGCGCGCTTCAAAGCTGCGCAACTGGTCAAAGGCGCTCATGTCGGTGATCGCGATGCCCGCCGGCATCAGCGCCTGATTGAGGCCGTGTGACACCGCCAGATCTTTGCCGCCGCTCGTCTGGCCAAAAGCCCAGCCCGTCATCCCGCCGATGAAGCCGCCGCCGCCTTTGACATACTCCGCCACCGCCGCGCCTTCCTCGGCGCTGATGATGCCCTGCATGTTTACGATGACGACATCGTAACCGCTCAGGCTTTTGTTATCGACCTTGTCAAAGGTCTCCACATTGAACTCGTGCTGCTTGTACAAAGCGACCGCATTCACGCCTTTGAGGCCCAAACGCAGCTTTTCTTTTTGTTTCGCGGCCCAATGCACGCAGTTCTCCATGAGCTTGGCGTGATCTCCGCCCTCACCCCCGGCGAGGTAGCTGTTATGACCAAACAGAATCACGCGCCCCTTCGCATAACCCGCCGCCGCAGCGACAGCGATTTCGACCCCATCCTTGTCTGGCGCAGCGAGAATCGGGAATGCCATGTTTCCCCAGATCCCAACGGGCCCCGGCGCACCCGCCTTCGGCACCGATTTGACGCCTTCGAGGATCTTCGCGCGTTCGGCATTCACGAGCGCAGGCGGCATCTGCGCTTGCAGGACCCCGACAAAGGCGAGGAGGACGAGTGTGGTGGCTGATTTCATGGTTGGGTTGGAAATGAAAGAGAGAGTCAGGTCATGACTTGGTGAACATGCGGATAAACGCGCCCACCCCATGGCCGATGATCAGGCCGCCGATGCATGCGGCCCAAGAGGAACCAGAGGCCTGCGCGGCGAAGAGGGCGGAAATTCCGGTCATGAGCTCGACGGCAATCCCGACGCCTTCAAGCCGGCTACTCAGGGGCGCAATGAAGCCTGTCAAAGCTCCCAAGACGATGCCAGCGATAGTGAAGCCAGAATGCATGGTTGTGGTTACCGATAAATCACCACGAGGAACACCAGCGCATCTCCCTTGCCGGTGTTAACGATGGCATGCGGCACGTCGGCGCGATAGGTGCCGGAGTCGCCTTTGCCGAGTTCCTCGCTGTGCTGGTCGGATTCGATGCGCACGCTGCCGTCCTCCACGGTCAGGAATTCGCGCGTGCCCTCAAAATGCGCCTGGCTGCGCAGGGTGCCGCCAGAGCGCAAGGTCAGCTCGTAGAACTCCACGTCCTTTTCGAGATTGATGGGCGAAAGCGTGCGGATCTCGCACTGCTTGTCGCTTCGGTACACCTGCGCGCGGTCATTCGCCCGGATGACCTGGATTTTCGAGGCGCTGGCCTCGGCGCTTTCGATCAGTTCCTGCAAGGTCAGCCCAAACGCCCGCGCAATCCGGAAGGTCACCGTCAGGGTCGGGTTCGCCTTCTCGCGCTCGATTTCGCTGAGCATCGACCGGCTTACCCCGCTCGCGGTCGCCAGTTCTTCCAGCGACCAGCCGCGGTCCCCCCGCAGTTTTTTCACCCGCTTGCCAAGATTCTCATTGATGGCCTCAGGGCTGGATTCAATGGAGGGGACGACTTTGGATTTCGGGGGCATCGGTGTCGGTATAACGGATGGTCCTCTTGTAAATTAGATAAAATAGTCACATGCTCAAATCATGATGCGTTGATATGACTGTTGACCTGCCCAGCTAAAACGCTAATTTCCACCATGCCCGCACGACCCAATGTCCGCTCTGAACTCGAAGCCGCCATGCGCCAGAGAATCCTGGTTATCGATGGGGCCATGGGCACGACCATTCGCGGTTATGGCTTGAAAGAGGCAGACGCCCGCGGCACCCGCTTCCTCTCCAACGAGAAGGATCTGCTCAACAACGGCGACATCCTTTCCATCACCCGTCCGGACATCATCGAAGACATCCATCGCCGCTTTTTGGAAGCCGGGGCGGACATCATCGAGACGAACACCTTCAGCGGCACCAGCATCGCCCAGGCGGAGTTTTTCACGGAAGTGCCGGCAGGAAAACGCAAAGACCCCGAGTTCTTCCAGACCGTGCTGGAGGACAAATTTCTCAACGACCTCGCCTGGGAGATCAATTTCGAGTCCGCCAAGCAGTGCCGTAAGTGGGCCGATCTCGTGGGCGAAAAGACCGGACGGAAACGCTACGTCGCCGGGGCCATCGGGCCGCTCACCGTCTCGCTCTCGCAGTTCCCAGACCTCTCGGACCTCAGCTTCCGCTACGTCACGTTCGATCAGGTGAAGGAGGCGTACAAGCACCAGGTGCGCGCGCTTATCGCCGGTGGGGTGGACACCCTGATGGTCGAAACGATCTTTGACTCTCTCAATGCCAAGACCGCCCTCGTGGCGATCCGTGAGGTGTTTGCCGAGGACAAGGTGGAGCTTCCGGTGCAGATCAGCGCTGCCGTAGGACCCGGTGGTGAGACGATGATCTCCGGTCAGGTGACCGAGGCTTATCTCAATGCGATGCGCCATGTGAAGCCGCTGTCCATTGGTCTGAACTGCTCCCTGGGGCCTGACAAGATGCGCCCCTTCCTGGAAGAGCTGTCCTCGAAGGCCGATTGCTTCGTCTCCGCTTATCCGAATGCTGGCATGCCCAACCCGCTGGCACCGACCGGCTTTGACCTGCTCCCACCCGACATGGCGGTGTTTGCCAAGGACTTCGGCAGCAGCGGTTTCGTGAACATCATGGGCGGCTGCTGCGGCAACACGCCCGAGCACATCGCCGCAATTGCCAAGGCGGTGGAAAACCTCCCCCCGCGTCAGGTGCCGCAGGATCCACACACCATGCGCCTCAGCGGCTCGCAGCCCTTTGTGTTTGCCCCGGGCTCTCCTGCCGCCGACGACCCCGAGGCCAAGCCCACGCGCCCGCCTTATCTCATGATCGGCGAGCGCACGAACGTGGCCGGATCTCCAAAATTCGCCAAGCTCATCAAAGAGGGCAAGCTGGAGGAGGCCGTGGCCGTCGCCCGTCAGCAGGTGGAGAGCGGTGCCAATGTGATCGACGTCTGCATGGACGAAGGCCTCATCGACGGCGTGCCCACCATGACCAAATTCCTCATCCTGCTCCAGACTGAGCCGGAGGTGAACAAGGTGCCCATCATGGTGGACTCCTCCAAGTGGGAGATCATCGAGGCCGGCCTCAAGTGCCTGCAAGGCAAAGGCATCGTGAACTCCATCTCGCTCAAGGAAGGCGAGGAGAAGTTCAAGGAATACGCCCGCAAGATCAAACAATACGGCGCAGCCACCGTGGTCATGGCCTTCGATGAGCAGGGCCAGGCCGCCACGTATGAGGACAAAATCCGCATCTGCGAGCGCGCCTACCGCATTCTTGTCGATGAGGTCGAGTTCCCGCCCGAGGACATCATTTTTGACCCCAACATTCTCACCGTGGCCACCGGTCTGGAGGAGCACAACAACTACGCTCTCGATTTCATCAACGCCACACGCTGGATCAAGGAGAACCTTCCCTACGCCAAGGTCAGCGGCGGCGTCAGCAACATCAGCTTCAGCTTCCGCGGCAACAACAAGGTGCGCGAGGCCATGCACAGCGTGTTCCTCTACTATGCCATCAAGGCGGGCATGGACATGGGCATCGTGAATGCAGGCATGCTCGAAGTCTACGAGGAGATCCCGAAGGACATGCTCGAAAAGGTGGAGGACGTCATCCTCAACCGCCGCCCGGATGCCACCGAGATTCTCGTGGATTACGCCGAGCAGTTCAAAGGCCAGGCCGGCACCACCAAGAAGGTGGAGATCGACATGAGCTGGCGGCAGGGGCCTGTGGAAAAGCGTCTGGAGCACGCCCTGCTGCGCGGCATCACCGACTTCATCAACGAAGACACCGCCGAGGCGCTGGCTCAGCTCGGCAAGCCTCTCTCTGTGATCGAAGGCCCCCTGATGGATGGCATGAGCGTCGTGGGCGACCTTTTCGGCGCTGGCAAAATGTTCCTCCCGCAGGTCGTCAAAAGCGCCCGTGTGATGAAGCAGAGCGTGGCCTACCTGCAGCCCTTCATGGAAATCGAGAAGGCCCGCAGAGCACGTGAGCGTGCACTGTTGATCGAAGTCGCCGCCAAGACCATTAACGCTCTGGAAAGCGGTGGCGCTGTCGCCGTGGTCGAATCCTTCAGCTACAAGCCTGGCAGCGGCTTGAGCCTCGAAGAGCGCCGTGCCGAAGTAAAACTCGCCGCCGAACTAGGCGCTGTGTTTGAAGTGGAGGGCGAGGCCGCCCTTCAGCAGAAGCTCGAAAGCCTCCGCAAGGACGCTTCCAATTCCGACCGTGTCGTCGCACCATTCCTCAACCATGCGCAGTCCACCGCCGGTGGCGCCGCCGGCTCGACCAATGGTCTGACTGCCGAAGACCTGATTCCTGCCGAGGCCGCCAAGCAGGGCGGTGGCAAGATCGTCCTCGCCACTGTCAAAGGCGACGTGCACGACATCGGCAAAAACATCGTGGGCATCGTGCTGGCCTGCAATGGCTTCGAAGTCACCGACATGGGCGTCATGGTCCCCTGCGACAAAATTTTGGAAAAGGCCCTCGAAGTCGGTGCCGACGTCATCGGCCTCAGCGGCCTCATCACTCCTTCGCTCGATGAAATGGCGCATGTCGCCAGTGAGATGGAGCGCCGTGGCTTCAAGCAGCCGCTGCTTATCGGCGGTGCCACCACCAGCCCGGCGCACACGGCCATCAAGATCGCGCCAAAATACAGCGGCAGCATTGTGCATGTGCTGGACGCCTCCCGCAGCGTGCCCGTGACGACTTCCTTGCTCAGCGAAGATCAGCGTGAAGCCTTTGTGGCCAGCAATGAAGCCCGCCATGCACGCCTGCGTGAAGAGTACGGCAAGAAAAAGGACCGTGCGCTTCTCAGCATCGCCGAGTCCCGCGAAAAAGGGGTCAAGTTCGACTGGGCTGCGCAGGACATCGCCACGCCGACCTTCCTCGGCACAAAGGTCTATGAAGGCCCGCAGCTCGTCACCGCCCTGCGCGAATTCATCGACTGGTCACCCTTCTTCCACTCCTGGGAACTGCGTGGCCGCTGGATCGCTGCCGAGCAGCGTTTCTCCTCCGCTCAGGAAGATGCGGAGATGAAGGCCAAAGCCGAGGCCGAGGCCCTTAAGCTTTACAAGGATGCCAACGATCTGCTCGACCGCGTCATCGCCGAGAGCCGCTTCACCCCGCGCGGCATCATGGGCTTCTTCCCTGCCAACGCCATTGGCGATGACATCGAAGTCTATACCGACGAGTCACGCGCCACGGTGAAGACCGTCTTCCACACCCTGCGTCAGCAGGTCATCAAGAAGGACACGCCGAACTACGCCCTCAGCGATTATGTTGCGCCCAAGGACAGCGGCCGTGCCGACTACATCGGCGGGTTTGCGGTTGGCATTCACGGCGCGGATGAGTTCGCCAAGGAGTTCGAAGCCGCGCACGATCCCTACAGCGCCATTATTGCCAAAGCCGTAGCCGACCGCCTTGCCGAAGCCTTCGCTGAATACCTGCACCAGCAGGCCCGCTACGCCTGGGGTTATGAAAAGCCCGGCGAGCTTTCCCGCGAAGAACTCATCAAGGAGAAGTATCGCGGCATCCGCCCCGCACCTGGCTATCCCGCGCAGCCTGACCATACTGAGAAGCCCATCCTGTTTGATCTGCTCGATGCCGCTGCCAAGACCGGCGTGGAACTGACCGAAAGCATGGCCATGCATCCCGGCAGCGCCGTCAGCGGGCTCTACTTCGCCCATCCAGACTCGCACTATTTCGGCATCAGCGTGCTGGGCAAGGATCAGGTGGAAGACTACGCGCAGCGCAAAGGCATGACCCTCCAAGAAGCTGAGCGCTGGCTCGGTCCTTGGCTCGGCTATTGAGCTTCAGCAGCTTTTACTGAAACCAGCTGCGGATGCGGTCAAACAGGCCGCGTCCCTGGCGTGATGGCTGCCTCTGCCGCGGTGGAGGGGCGGCGTAGCCCTGATGTTCCGCGCAGAAATTTTTGGGAACGAGATCATAGGGCAAGGCATCTTCGTACGCAGTGCCCGCGTGGCTGCAGCCATCGGTCGCCAGCTGGCTGCTCACGCGGCACAAAGTCACGCGCGAAAGCGGCAGCGTGACCTTGGGCACCTCCGTTTTGTACCCCAAGGAGACGGCTTTTCTCATCACATCGGCCCAGATGGGGAGCGCGAGCGTCCCTCCATAACCGCCTTCGACAATCGTCTGCGGTTTGTCCAGCCCCACCCAGATACCGCAGCTCACACGATCCGTATAGCCGGCGAACCAGGCGTCCTTGTAATCGTTGGTGGTGCCGGTTTTACCGCCGCCGGGTTCTTTGAAACCGTATTCATTGCGGAGGGAGGCCGCAGTTCCCCGGTCCAGCACCTGGGCAAGGATGTTGCGCATCAGGAACGCCACGCTCGGCGTGATGACCTCGGATTCGAGCACGGGTGTCTGGTAGATGATGTTGCCCGCTTTATCGACAATGCGGTCAATAAGGAAAGGCCTGCGGCGCAGACCTTGATTGGGGAAAATGCTGATCGCGCTGGTAAGCTGGCGCGGATTGCCGCCGATGTTGCCAATGAAAATCTGCGGCGTGCGTTCGGCGGGCCGGGCAAAACCGGCGTTGGTCAGCAGTTCGATCACACGATCCAGGCCGGCGTAGTTGCCGAGGCGGAGGGTCATGGTGTTGCGGCTTTTCACGATGCCGTCGGTCAGCGTGGTGGGGCCGAGAAATTTGCCGTCTGAGTTCTGCGGACTCCAATTGGGATCGGCGCCTTCAATTTCGCCGGGCTGGATCGGCGCATCATTGATCAGCGTGCCGGGCATGAAGCCCGAGGCGATGCCGGAAGCATAGACGAAGGGCTTCACCGTCGATCCGATCTGCCGCTCACCCTGGGTGGCCCGGTTGTATTTGCTGTGGCGGTAGTCACGCCCTCCCACAAGAGCGAGGATGCCTCCCGTGGAATTGTCCTGCATCATGAGCGCCGCCTGCAGATAGGGGGTGGAGGCGATTTCGTGCGTGCCGTCCCAGGTCTTGTCAAAATCGGCCTTCTTGGGATGCGCATACCCGTGCTGCTTTTCCACGGCGGTCAGGCGCTTCTCCACGGTGGCCTCCGCAGCGTCCTGCAGGTCCTTGTTCAGGGTGGTGAAGACCTGCAGTCCGCCGTCTTCGATCTCCTGCTGCTCCAAAATCAAATCCAGGTCACGCCGCACGGTGTCCAGCGCGTAGCCGCCCTGGCTTTGAAATACCGGCTGCGCATGGAGGGCGATGTCGGCATACTTTGCGGCGATCTCCTCCTCCGGCGTGATCACCTTGGTTTCCAGCATGCGTTTGAGCACGGTGTCGCGTTCCTTCAGTGCGCCCTCATAATTGCGGAAGGGCGAGAAGCGCACCGGGCTGCGGATGATGCCCGCGATCATCGCCGCCTCGCTCAGGCTGAGCTGGCTGGCATGCTTGCCAAAGTACACCTGGCTAGCCCGTTGCACGCCGTAGATGCCGGGGCCGTAGAAAATGCGGTTGATGTAGTGCTCGATGATCTGGTCCTTGGTGCAGGCCTTTTCGATGCGGCGTGCCAGCATCATTTCCACCAGCTTGCGGTGGATGCTGCGGTCATCGAGATCCGGGAAGCTGTTGCGCGCCAGCTGCATGGTCAGCGTGCTCGCGCCCTGCACCACGCGCATATCCTTGAGGTTGCGCACCATCGCGCGCGCCACACCTTTGTAGTCAATGCCATGGTGATCGTAAAAACGTGAATCCTCGCGCGCGAGGA
>Ga0075012_10000367_pt1 | contig 49109 bp, 47 predicted proteins | sample All_14_2_FD_71474 | JGI IMG/M metagenome (GOLD analysis project Ga0075012, IMG submission 71474) | Freshwater microbial communities in response to fracking from Pennsylvania, USA - Allegheny Zone_MetaG_DW_15 | ecosystem: Environmental > Aquatic > Deep subsurface > Groundwater > Drilled...
GCGGGGGTGATCGCCCAACTGCGGGAAGAAATGAGCCGTCTGGCCGAGCGCGACAACCTCGCCCTGGCCGAACGCGCCGAGCTGGTGGGCCAGATCCACGCCTTGCTCCAGGGCATGGGTCAGGCCGCTGCCGAGCAACGCGCTGCCATCCAGACCCTGGTGGCCAGCGCCCAGGCCGGGTTGGACGACGCCCACACCCGCTTCGCCCAGGCCCTCGGTGCCCAGGCCGACCAGACCGCCCGCGTGGCCGCCCACGTCAGCGCCAGCGCGGTCGAGCTGGCCAGCGTGGGCGAAGCGTTCGGTCACGGCATGGCTCTGTTCAACACCACGCACGAAAAGCTCACCCAGGGCTTGATGGAACTGGACACCTCGCTGCAAAAAGCCATGGCCCGCAGTGACGAGCAGCTGGCCTATTGCGTGGCGCAGGCGCGGGAGGTGATCGACCTCAGCATCGCGGCGCAGCAAGGCATCGTTGAAGACCTGCGCCGCCTGGGCGCCGAGTCCCGCGCCGGGGCACGGGTGGTGGGCCGTTCAACCGCGCCGTCCATCACCGGGGACGGTGCCGCATGACCGACCTGGGCGAACGCGACGACGGTGTGGACCCCACGGCCCCGGTCTGGGCCGTGTTCGGCGACCTCATGGCCGGTCTGCTCGGTGCCTTTGTGCTGGTCCTCGTGGGGGTGCTGGTGGTGCAGATGGACCTGATGGCCAACCTGGAGGCCGAGGTGCAGAAACGCCGCGTGGAAGAACAGCGGCGCATGGCCCTGGAGAAGGCGCTGGCCATCCCCTTGGAGAGCGGGCGCATCACCCTGACCGGCGGGCGGATCGGGATCAGCGGCAGTGTGCTGTTCCCGCTCAACTCCGACCAGCTCCATCCGGATGGGCGCCAACTGCTCAAAAGCCTGGTGCCGCCGCTGCGCGTGTACCTGGGCGAACGCCAGGAAATGCTGATGGTCAGCGGCTTCACCGACGACAAACCCATCCAGAGCGGCAACGCCCGCTTTGCCGACAACCTGGAGCTGTCGGCCCAGCGGGCGCTCACCGTGACCCGTGCGCTGATCGACGAGGGCATGCCCTCCGCCCTGGTGTTTGCCGCAGCCTTTGGGGCCGAGCAGCCCGCCGCGTCCAATGCCGATGAACCAGGCCGCGCCCTCAACCGCCGCGTGGAGATGGCCCCTGTGCCCCGCGCCGTCCCGGCCCCCGCCGACAGCCGTCCATGAGCGACACCGGGTGGGACACACCGCCAGCCCTGGCGGTCACTGACGGCGGGACAGGGGGCTGGACCGACCGGTTGGCCGCGCTGCGCGAGGCCGGGGTTCCCCACTTGGACCCCCTGCGTTGGCACCAACTGGACGCCTTGGTCCGGCGCACCCAGGTCGCCCCACCCGATGTCCAGGCCGTGCTGGCCCCCAAGCTCCACGCGCTGTGGTCCGCTTTGTCGGCGCCCCGGGCGCCTGGCCCGGCGCAACCCCCAGCCACCGACCCGCAGGCCATTCGCACCCCGTCACCATTGGCCGCGTTGACCCTGCGGCTGGAGGCAGCGGCTCAGGCGCGCCAACACGCCGATCCCGGTGGGGTGGCCCACGGGGGACATCCCACCGACAGCCCGGCCGTGCGCCGTTTCCGCGACACCTGGGCCAAGTTCGCCGCCGAACACCAGGTGGACCGGGCCGTGGGGCGCGGGCCCGACAACGCCGGGCCACTGAACTCGCACATGCTGGTGCTGCGTTCGCTGGCCTGGATGCGCGAGCTGTCGCCCGACTACCTGCACCGCTTTGTGGCCTACACCGACACCCTGCAGTGGTTGGAGCAGGCGGTCCCCAAGGTGGCCGCCAAACCCGGGCCGAAACCTGCGGCCAAGGCCATTGCCGAGGGCAAACCGGTGCGCCGAAAGTCTGTCAAAAAGTAAAGCTGCTCACGCACATCCATCAAGCGCTGGAGGCCATTTTGATCATGAAAAATGCAAGGCAAAACGCCGCGGCCCAAACCGGGCTGGTCTATTCCACCGATGGCGGGCGCATGTGCCCGGGCTGCCGTCAACCGGTGTCGGCCTGCACTTGCAAGGCCGCCGCCCCCGCTCCCGCCGGGGACGGGGTGGCCCGCGTCTGGCGCGAAACCAAGGGACGCGGGGGCAAGGCCGTCACCCTGGTCAAGGGCCTGGCGCTCGATGCCACTGCGCTGGCCGCCCTGGGCAAACAGCTCAAGGCCGTCTGCGGCAGCGGGGGCACGGTCAAGGACGGCGTGATCGAGGTGCAGGGCGATCACGCCGAGCGCGTGGTCGAGGCGCTCGTGCGCCTGGGCCACCGCGCCAAGCGGGCGGGTGGCTGACGCGCAGGGCAGCTCACACCAGCCAGATGGCCCGCAACCCCAGCATGAACCCCCCGGCCACCCGCTCGGTGGTCAGCAGGCCGAGCTGGTGGACTTGGTCGTCCGCTTGCACGCCGGCCATGGGCAGTGCGTGGCCCCGGCGGGTGGGCTTGAAATCGGACAGTCTCAGCCGCACCAGCGCCCAGTGGGGTGGCGCCTGAAACACCACCTGGTGCTGCACGCCATCGGCCTCGGGGTGCAAGTGCAGGCCCAACTTGAACGGGCGGCCAAACCCGCAGGCCTCCACCACCACGGCTTGCGCGTGGCCCACTGGCACGGGGCTGGGCAGGCGCGCGCGCACCGAGGCAAAGCCCCCGCCGTTCGCGAGGCTCACCTCGCCTGAGAACAGGCCGCAGGGCTGGGCATCGGGGGGGTGTGCAAATGCCAGGCCCGTCGAACCCGGGGGCTTGAAGCCCACGGCCCCGCTGGAGCGCCCGCCCATCAGCCGGTCGTGCAGGCCTTGCCAGGCATGGGTGGCGGCTTCGCTGTCGAACGCCCACAGCACACGCGATCCCCCCGCCGCCGCCGTGCCGGGGGTGGGCAGCGGGTGGCTGAAGCTCATGCCGTCGACAGGGCCTCGGTGCGGTGCACCGGCGTCTGCCAGGGTTGTCCCGGCTGGGTGATGGCATCGATGGCAATGACCGGCGGCAACGATGCCACGCTGCCGAATATGGTGGCGAACGAGCCGTCGGCGGCGTCGCGCCCGGTGCCGATGCGGATGAACCCCATGGGGATGGCCGTGCCCGAAGGGTCGAACAGGTACCAGCGGTGGCCCAGGTAGGCCTCGACGTAGGCGTGGAAATCGGTCGGCCCCAGGGCGGGGTCTGCCCCGTAGTCGATGCCGGTGGTGAACCGCGCCGGGATGTTCAGCGCCCGGCACACCGCGATCATGAGGTGGGCAAAGTCGCGGCACACACCCACGCGGTCGGTCAGCGTGTCCAGTGCCGATGTGGTGGAGTTGCTGGTGTTGGACTTGAACGTCACCTGCGATTGCACCCATTGCTGAATGGCCTGTACCCGCGTGTGGCCGTGGGGCAGGGCCCCGAACTGGGCCATGGCCAGGTTGCTCAGCCTGTCGGACTGGCAGTAGCGGCTGGGGTAGAGGTAAGGCAGCACCTCGGGTGGCAGGTGAGCCACGGGCACCTCGGGCACGTCGGCGGCGGGGGACGCATGGTGGGCAATGTCCACCGTGGCCTCGTAGCGCACCGACAGCGGGCCGGGGGTGGCGCTCAGGCGCAGGCTGCGCGAGTGGTTGGCCGGGTCCGTGTGCGACAGGGTGGTGACCGGCTGGCTGATGGAGAGTTGCTCGGACTGGATGGTCTGTTGTCGCGTGCGAGCGGCCTGGATGTTGAAGATGAAATCGGCACCGGGGAACCCGACCTCGTACTGAAGGGCGATGGAGAAATGCAGGCGGACCATGGGGGTGCTTTGTGTGAGGGTGAGGCCAAGGAAAGCACGCAAGTATGGTGCCAACGTCCCACCGGGGCCCTGGCGCCCATTCGGGCCATGCGGTTTTCCGATTTTGGGTGCATAATTCTTTCAGAAAGAATATGATTTTATAAGATAGAACTACGTCTGCATTCCCATGACATCCCCATCCATTTCAGAGGTTCTCATCAGTGAGGTCGGCCCACGCGATGGCTTGCAGTCCGTCAAGGCGACCATGCCCACCGCAGACAAGCGGCGTTGGCTGGACGCCTTGGTGGCCAGCGGCCTGCGCGAGATCGAGGTGTGCTCCTTCGTGCCCCCCCACCTCATGCCCCAGATGGCGGATGCGTCCGAAGTGGTGCACCATGCCCTGAGCCACGCGGGGGTGGCCGTGTTGGCCTTGGTGCCCAATCTGAAGGGGGCCGAGGCGGCACTGACCGCCGGGGTGCACAAGCTCACGCTGCCGGTGTCGGTCAGCCGCGCGCATTCGCTGGCCAATGTGCGCCAAACGCCCGACGACATGGTGGCCGTGCTGCGCCGGGTGGCGGCGCTGCGCGACGAGCGCTTTCCGGGCGTGGGCATCGAGGCGGGGTTGTCCACCGCGTTTGGCTGCACCCTGCAAGGTGTGGTGCCCGAGGACGAGGTGATTCGCCTGGCCGTGGCCTGCGCCGAGGCCGGGGCCAACGAGGTGGGCCTGAGCGACACCACCGGCATGGCCAACCCGGCGCAAACCCGCCGCCTGTTCCAGCGCCTGCGCGCCGAGCTGGGCGACAAAGCCGGTTCGGCCCACATGCACAACACCCGGGGCCTGGGCCTGGCCAACTGCCTGGCCGCTTACGACGTGGGGGTGCGCGTGTTCGACGGTTCGCAAGGCGGGTTGGGCGGTTGTCCCCACGCGCCCGGTGCCAGCGGCAACGTGGTGACCGAAGACCTGGTGTTCATGTTCGAATCCATGGGTGTTCACACCGGGGTCAACCTGGAGAAGCTGCTGGCGGCGCGTGCGCCGCTGCAGGCCGGATTGCCGGGCGAACCGCTGTACGGCATGGTGCCCGAAGCGGGACTGCCCCTGGGGTGGACACAGCCAGGAGCCGCCCATGTCTGACCCCCATTTGCCCGACACCCCCACCGCCCCCGAACAGGCCTTGCCCTATGCGGGCATCCGCGTGGTGGAGTTCACCCACATGGTCATGGGCCCCACCTGTGGCATGGTGCTGGCCGACTTGGGGGCCGAGGTCATCAAGGTCGAGCCGGTGGGGCACGGGCGCCAGGGCGACGCCACCCGGCACCTGCTGGGATCTGGGGCGGGCTTTTTCCCCATGTTCAACCGCAACAAGAAAAGCCTGGCGCTCGACCTGCTGACCCCCGAGGGCAAAGAAGCCGCGCTGCGCCTGATTGCCACGGCCGACATCCTCTGTGAGAACTTCAAGCCCGGCACCATGGCCAAGCTGGGGCTGGATTACGCCAGCCTGAAGGCGCTGAACCCGCGCCTGATTTACGTCAGCCACAAAGGCTTTTTGCCCGGCCCCTACGACCACCGCACCGCGCTGGACGAGGTGGTGCAGATGATGGGTGGCCTGGCCTACATGACCGGCCGCCCCGGCGACCCGCTGCGCGCCGGGACCAGCGTGAACGACATCATGGGCGGCATGTTCGGTGCCATGGGTGCCATGGCCGCCTTGGCCCAGCGCGAAAAAACCGGGCTCGGCCAGGAGGTGCAAAGCGCCTTGTTTGAAAACAACGTGTTTCTGGTGGCCCAGCACATGATGCAGTTTGCCGTCACCGGCAAACCCGCGGCGCCCATGCCCGCGCGCATTTCGGCCTGGGCCATTTACGACGTGTTTCAGGTGAAAGACGGTGAGCAAATTTTCCTGGCCGTGGTGAGCGACGGGGCTTGGAAGACCTTTTGCACCGCCTTCGGTTTTGCCGACCTCGCCGACGACGAGCGCCTGATCACCAACAACGACCGGGTGCGCGCCCGTGACTGGCTGCTGCCCGACCTGCGCCAGCGTTTGGGTGGTCACAGCGCGGCGGAGCTGGCCCGTGTGTTCGAGGCCCATGCGCTGCCGTTTGCCCCCATCACCCGCCCGCAGGATCTGTTCGACGATCCCCACCTCCAGGCCACCGGAGGCCTCGCGCCCATCACGCTGCCCGATGGGCGTGACGCCCAGGCCGTGCTGCTGCCGTTGATGCTGGACGGTCAGCGCCCGGGTGTGCGCCTGTCGCCCCCCCGTCTGGGCGAACACACCGCCGAATTGCTGTCTTCCCTTGGTTACAGTGCATCGGAAATAGAAGCAATGAAGCCATGACCAGAAAGCGAATAGGATCAAATTTGTTCGGTTTTTGAAACGCCCGCCGGGCGCTCCGGTAACATTTGGCCCATGGCGCACAACCTGATTTTTTTTGAAAACCCCCGCACCGCCCAGCAGCGCAAAGCCCCGGTGGGTTACAGCTGGACGACTTTGTTTCTGGGTCCTTTCCCCTTGCTGCAGCGGGGCGAGGTGGTGTGGTTCCTGGTCTGTCTGGGCATGGCGGTGCTCAGCCTCAACCTCAGCAGCGTGGTGTTGTCGTTTTTTGTCAACCGGCTCTACATCCGCGACCTCATCAGCCAAGGCTTCAAGGCCCGCAGCGTGGAGCACGGCGAGTTGGATGACGTGGCCCAAGAGCTGGGGTTCAAACTGCCCACGCTGGCGTCGTCGCTCATCTTTGAAACCCAGGTGGCCCAACGCTGACGCGGGGCACTAAGGTTTTGGCCACCTCAGACCGTTTCTCAGGAGTGACAGGGATGCCTGCTTCAGTGCTTCATCGACCGGGGAAACCGGTTTTTCCGAGGTGGACGTTGCTGGCCTTGCCGTTGGCCCTTGTGGCGTGTGCGGCATCCGCCCCCCCGCCCGAGGTGGCCACGCCCGTGCCCACCGCTTGGCACGGTCCGATGCCGCAGGGGGCCGTTGGCCCGGCCGCTCAGCTCAAAGCCTGGTGGCAGCGGTGGGATGACCCGCTGCTGCTGTCGTTGCTGGACAGCGCCCAGCAGGCCAGCCCCACCGTGGCCGCCGCCGCCACCCGTGTGGCGCAGGCCCGCCAGGCCGTGGTGCTGGCGGGGGCGGCCAGTGGCCCGCAGCTGAACGCCGGTGCGGGGGTGGGCCGTGCCGTGGCCCAGGTCCACACGCCGCCTGCCACCCAGGCCAGCCTGGGGCTGCAAGCGTCCTGGGAGCTGGACCTGTTCGGGGGCCAGCGCGCCGCCGCCAGTGCCGCCGACCAGCGCTTGCAGGCCGCTGGTGCCCAGTGGCACGAGGCCCGTGTGGCCGTGGCCGCCGAAGTGGCCCGCCAGTACACGGGTTGGCGCGCCTGCCAGCAGGCCCTGGCTCTGGCCCAGGCCGATGCCCAGGCCCGCACCACCATCGCCCGCCTGACCGACGATCGGGCCCGTGCCGGGTTCGAGGCCCCCGCCCAGGCGGCCCTGGCCCAGGCCAGCGCGGCCCAGGGTCGCACGGCCGTGGTGCAGCAGCGTGCCGCCTGCGACGGTGCACTCAAGGCCCTGGTGGCCTTGACGGCTCTCGACGAATCCACGCTGGGCCGGCAATTGGCACCAAAAGTGTCTGAAAAGAGAGCTGTTCACGCAGGTCTATCAAGCGCTGGTGGCACTTTTGACCTCCAAAATATGCCATTGCCTGTGTTGCCACCCGCCAGCTTGCCACTGGCTTTGCCCGCCCAGTTGCTGGCCCAGCGGCCCGATGTGTTTGCCGCCCAGCGGGCCGTGGCCGCCGCCAGTGCCGACGTTGGCAGCGCCGAGGCCGACCGTTACCCCCGCCTGGGGTTGAGCGGCGCCATCACCGGCATTCGCACCCGGGGTGCGGGGGGCGATGGCAGCACTTGGTCCGTGGGGCCCCTGCAACTCAGCGTGCCGCTGTTTGACGCAGGCCGCCGTGCAGGCCAGGTCAAAGTGCAGACCGCCGCTTATGAAGAGGCCGTGGTGGCCTACCGCGCCAGCGTGCGCAACGCCGTGCGTGAGGTGGAGCAGGCCCTGGTGGCCCTGCACAGCACCGATGCCGCGCTGCCCGATGCCCGCACGGCGGCCGACGGTTTTGCCCGTGCTTTGCAAGCCGCCACCGACCGCCACCGGGTGGGCCTGGGCAGCCTGCTGGAGCTCGAAGACACCCGCCGCAGCGCCTTGGCCGCCGAACTGGCCCTGGCCCAACTCCAGCGCGACCGTTTGCTGGCCTGGGTGGACCTGTACCGGGCCCTGGGCGGTGGCTGGTCTGCCACCGATGCCGACGATCCCAGTGGCCCCGCCACCGTTTCTGCCTCTCACCCCATGGCTTTCAAGGGACAACCATGAACACCTCCGCCCTGTTTGCGCCGAACCCCAAGCCCTGGCTGTTGGCCACCACCGCCGTCGCATTGGCCCTGGTGCTGGCCCCCCTGGGCACCTTGGCACAGGCCCCTGCCGCCGGACCGGCGGCCAAGCCCGCCATGACCGTGACCGTGGAGGCCCCCACGCGCTTGACTTGGGGCCATTCCCTCACCGCCAACGGCAGCGTGGCCGCCTGGCAGGAAGCCAGTGTGGGTTCACAAGCCAACGGCCTGCGCCTGGCCGAGGTGCGTGCACAGGTGGGGGACCGCGTCAAGGCTGGTCAGGTGCTGGCCGTGTTCGATGCCGACACCGTGCGTGCGGAACTGGCCCAGACCCGCGCCGCACTGGCGGAGGCGCAGGCCGTGGCCGCCGAGGCCCAGGCCAACGCCGACCGCGCCCGCAGCCTGCAGTCCAGCGGCGCCATGAGCGAGCAGCAAATCGCCCAATACACCACCGCTGCGGTCACCGCAGCGGCCCGTGTGGCCTCGGCCCAGGCCCTGTTGGCCGTGCAGGAGCTGCGGTTGAAGCACGCCCAGGTGCTGGCCCCCGACAGCGGCACCGTGTCGGCCCGCAGCGCCACAGTGGGCGCGGTGGTGCCGGCGGGCACCGAGTTGTTTCGCTTGGTGCGCCAAGGCCGTCTGGAGTGGCGGGCCGAGGTGACCGCCGCCGACCTGGCCCGTGTCAAACCCGGGCAAACGGTCAGCCTCAAAGCCGCCAGCGGGGCGGAAACCCGTGGGCGCGTGCGCACCGTGGGCCCCACGGTGGACCCGCAGACCCGCGCCGCGCTGGTGTACGTGGACCTTCCCGCCAGCACCCCCGATGCCATCAAACCCGGCATGTTCGCCACCGGTCAGCTGATCCTCGGCGACAGCGCTGCCACCACCGTGCCGCAGCAGGCGGTGGTCAGCCGGGATGGATTCACCTATGTGTTTGTGCTGGCCGATGGCAAACCCTCCGCCGAGGGCACCGCCCGTGTGCAGCGCCTGAAGGTGCAGGCCGGGCGGCGTGTCGGCGAGCGGGTGGAGCTCACCGATGGCTTGCCCGTCGGGGCCGTTCCCGCGATCGTGACCCAAGGTGCGGGTTTTCTGAACGATGGTGACCTGGTGAAGGTGGTGGCGACCCCCGTGGTCCGGACAGGGGACAAGCCATGAACGTGTCCGCCTGGTCCATCCGCAACCCCATCCCGGCGGTGATGCTGTTTGTGATGCTCACCTTTGCGGGGGTGTTCAGTTTCCAGGCGATGAAGGTTCAGAACTTTCCCGATCTGGACTTGCCCACGGTCACCATCGCCGCCAGCCTGCCTGGGGCTGCGCCCGCGCAGCTGGAAACCGAGGTGGCGCGCAAGCTGGAAAACGCGGTGGCGCCGCTGCAGGGGCTGAAGAACCTCTCTTCCAAGGTTCAGGACGGTGCGGTCACCGTCACCGCCGAATTCCGTCTGGAAAAGCCGGTGCAAGAGGCCGTCGATGACGTGCGCAGCGCCGTGCAAGGCGTGCGCGCCGACCTGCCCAGCGACTTGCGGGACCCCATCGTCAGAAAAATCGATCTGGCGGGTCAGCCTGTGCTGGCCTACACGGTGCGCGTGCCCAGCATGGACGACGAAGCGTTGAGCTGGTTCGTGGACAACACGGTGACCAAAAAGCTCTTGTCCGTGCGCGGTGTGGGGGCGGTCACCCGTGTGGGTGGAGCCAACCGGCAGGTGGACGTGGCGCTGGACCCGCAACGCCTGCTGGCATTGGGCGTCACCGCCGCCGAGGTCAGCCGCGCCCTCAAGCAGGTGCAGCTGGAGTCCTCCGGAGGCAGGGCCGATCTGGGCGGGAGCGAGCAGCCGCTGCGCACGCTGGCCACGGTGGCCACGGCGCAGGAGCTGGCGGGCATCGAGCTGTCGCTGGGCGGTGGCAACCCCAACATCCCGCCCAAGCGGGTGCGCCTGGACCAGGTGGCCACCATCACCGACACCGTGGCCGAGCCCCGTGCCGCAGCTTTGCTCAATGGCACGCCTGTGGTGGGCTTCGAAGTGGCCCGCAGCCGTGGCGCCAGCGAAGTGGAAGTGGGCGCTGCCGTGCGCGCCGCGCTGGCCGATCTGAAGGCCAGTCACCCCGACATGGAGCTGACCGAGGCATTCGACTTCGTCACCCCGGTGGAGGAGGAGTTCGACGGCTCCATGGTGCTGCTTTACGAGGGAGCCATTCTGGCCGTGTTGGTGGTGTGGCTGTTTCTGCGCGACGTTCGGGCCACGTTTGTGTCGGCAGTGGCGTTGCCGCTGTCGGCCATTCCGGCTTTCATCGGCATGCATTACATGGGCTTTTCCATCAATGTGGTCACCCTGCTGGCGCTGTCGCTGGTGATCGGCATCCTGGTGGACGACGCCATTGTGGAGGTGGAAAACATCGAGCGCCACCTGCGCATGGGCAAAACCCCGTTTCAGGCGGCCATGGAGGCGGCCGACGAAATCGGGTTGGCCGTGATCGCCACCACCTTCACGCTGATCGCGGTGTTTCTTCCCACGGCGTTCATGAGCGGTGTGGCCGGCAAGTTTTTCAAACAGTTTGGCTGGACGGCGGCATTGGCGGTGTTCGCCTCTCTGGTGGTGGCCCGCATGCTCACGCCCATGATGGCGGCTTACATCATGCGGCGCAGCCAGCACGAGCACCGGGAGCCGTGGTGGATGCCGCGCTACCTGGTGTGGGTGGGCTGGTGCTTGCGCCACCGCTTTCTCACCGGGCTGGCGGCCATCGGGTTTTTTGTGGGTTCGCTGATGCTGATACCCTTGTTGCCCACGGGGTTTGTGCCACCGGATGACAACTCCCAAACCCAGGTGTACCTGGAGCTGTCGCCGGGGGCCACGCTCAAGGACACCCTGCACACCGCTGAGGCCGCACGGGTGCTGCTGGGGCAGGTGAAGGATGTGCGCAGCGTCTACACCACCATCGGCGGGGGCAGTGCGGGCTCCGATCCGTTTGCCGGTGGCGGTGCGGCCGAGGCCCGCAAAGCGACGCTGACCATTCAGCTCACACCGCGTGGCCAGCGCGAACGCAAGCAGGTCATCGAAGCCCAGATGCGCGAGGTGCTGAGCAACCTGCCCGGTGTGCGCAGCAAGGTGGGCCTGGGCGGGTCGGGTGAGAAATACATCCTGGTGCTGACGGGTGAGGACCCCGCAACCTTGGGCGAGGCCGCCGCCGCCGTGGAAAAAGACCTGCGCACGATTCCCGGCCTGGGCAGCATAGCCAGCAGTGCGGCGCTGGTGCGCCAAGAGGTGGCCATTCGCCCGGATTTTGCTGCCGCCGCCGACCTGGGGGTGACCCCTGCCAACTTGTCAGACACCTTGCGCATCGCGACCCTGGGCGACTACGACGCGGCCTTGCCCAAGCTCAATCTGGCTCAGCGCCAGGTGCCCATCGTGGTGAAACTGGTCAGTGAAGCGCGGCAGGACATGGGGTTGCTGGAGCGGTTGACCGTGTCTGGCACGCACGGCCCCGTCATGATCGGCCAGGTGGCCAAGCTGGAGTTGACCAGTGGCCCAGCGGTGATCGACCGCTACAACCGCTCGCGCAACGTCACCTTCGAAGTGGAACTGTCGGGCATGCCGCTGGGGGACGTGACGCAGCGTGTGCAAATGCTGCCTGCCATCCAGGGCTTGCCCCCTGGCGTGAAAGTGGTGGAGGTGGGCGATGCCGAGGTGATGGGCGAGTTGTTTGCCAGCTTTGGCCTGGCCATGCTGACGGGGGTGCTGTGCATCTACATCGTGCTGGTGCTGCTGTTCAAAGGGTTTCTGCAGCCAGTCACCATCCTGGCGGCTCTGCCGTTGTCGCTGGGCGGCGCGTTCGTGGGGTTGCTGATCGCGGGCAAGAGCTTTTCCATGCCGTCGCTCATCGGGTTGATCATGCTGATGGGCATTGCGACGAAAAACTCCATCCTGCTGGTGGAGTACGCCATCGTGGCCCGCAGGGGCAACGACGGATCTGACGGCCACCCCGTGGTGGCCCCCATGCCGCGTTTCGACGCGCTGATGGACGCGTGCCACAAGCGGGCCCGGCCCATCATCATGACCACGCTGGCCATGGGTGCGGGCATGTTGCCCATTGCCGTGGGCTGGGGTGCGGCGGATTCGTCATTCCGGTCTCCCATGGCGGTGGCGGTGATCGGGGGACTGATCACTTCCACGTTCCTGAGTTTGCTGGTCATTCCTGCGGTGTTCACCTATGTGGACGACTTTGCGCAGTGGGTGGGTCGGGCATGGCGTTGGGGTGTGGACTGGCGCTTGCGGCGAAGCGACTGAGCGTCTGACTCCCCCAAATGGGGGATGGCGTCAGCGCAAACCCCGAATTACCATCGGCGACCAAAACGGGGGGCAGCATGGTGGCCCAGCCCGTCTGTCCATCGCCCAGGGAGGGGATTCATGAACCATCGCCCCGCGTCCAGCGTTGCAGGCGCGTTGCACCCCACGGGCTGTGGCCATGTGGCGGGCTCACCGGTTGGAAGCAGTCCCTTCTTTTTCCCCGATCAGTTTGTCGCGCGATCGGCTTTGGCGTGTTTGGCCGACGTGGCCGAAGCCCAAGGGGTGCGCACCGACGCCACACAATTGGCGGCGCTGCTGGGTCTGCATTTGCCTGCCCGGCTCGGGGTACAGGACCTGATTCGTGCGGCCGAGGGTTTGGGGCTGTTCCCCCGGCTGGAATGCCGCTCACTTGAGGATCTGGCCCTTCTTCCTCTGCCACTGATGGCGTTCATGGCCTCCGACGGCGAGGAGGTTCAGGTGGTGACCCACTGTGATGGCCGTTATGTGGTGGCTCACAGCCACGGATCCGTGGTCCCCATGCGCAGCATGGTGCCGGTGGACATGTTGGCCCGGTCCTGGGCCCGCAACGGATCCGGCTGGGTTTTGATCTTGGACTCCAGTTCCCCCATGGCAACCTGATGGCGACAAATCTGTCGCTTGTAACTGCCATTTCTGACGTGATTTTCCGGGGTGCCGACAGGATTTGTCGCAGACCCGGAGGAAGGTGGGACACTCGGGTTCTCTCAAGTCGTTGATACTTCAATGAATTCTGGTTTTTGTGCCGGGGCTGCTCGCTGTTGGCCCAGACTGGCATGAAACTTGGAATTCAAGCTGCACCACGAAACCCTGAAAAGTGACCATGAACACCGAGTCGAATCCCAGCAACGCCCAACCCAAGCCAGTGAGTGAACCGGAAGAAGCTCTGGTTTCGCTCTACGCCAAAGGCCAGGCCATTTATGCCAAGGCCGTGCATGGCGTGTTTTCCAAATGGCGTTGGGCCATGGTCTGGATCACCCAGATCGTGTTTTATGGCTTGCCTTGGCTGGAGTGGAACGCCCGCCAGGCCGTGCTGTCTGACCTTGAGGCTCGCCGGTTTTATATCTTTGGCTTGGTGCTCTATCCCCAGGATTTCATCTATTTGACGGGCTTGCTGGTGATTTCCGCGCTGGCGCTTTTCCTGTTCACTGCGGTGGCAGGGCGTCTGTGGTGCGGCTACGCGTGCCCGCAAACGGTCTATACCGAAATATTCATGTGGATAGAACGCAAGGTGGAAGGCGACCGCTCGGCCCGCATGCGCCTGGACAAGGAAGCCTTTTCAGTTGCCAAGTTCGCTCGCAAGGCATCCAAACATGGCTTGTGGGTATTGTTCTCTTTGTGGACGGGTTTTACCTTTGTCGGGTACTTCACTCCCATCCGCGAGTTGTCTGCCCTGACCCTGGCGGCGTCCTTGGGACCTTGGCAGACTTTCTGGGTGTTTTTCTACGGTTTTGCCACTTATGGGAATGCGGGTTTCATGCGTGAGCAAGTGTGCAAATACATGTGCCCTTACGCCCGTTTCCAGAGTGCCATGTTCGACAAAGACACCATGATCGTCACCTACGACGAAGTCCGTGGCGAGCCCCGCGGTGCTCGCTCCAAAAAGGCCGATCCGAAAGCCCTGGGATTGGGCTCCTGCGTGGATTGTTCGCTGTGTGTGCAGGTTTGCCCGACCGGTATCGATATCCGAAAAGGCCTGCAGTATGAATGCATCGGGTGTGGTGCATGTATCGATGCGTGTGATGAGGTCATGGAAAAAGTCGGGTACGACAAAGGGTTGATCAAATATTCCACCCAGAATGGCATGTCCAATGGATGGAACACTGCCCAGATGATCAAACGCGCTTTGCGGCCCAGGGTGCTGATCTACACCAGTATCTTGATCGCCATCTGTGTGGCACTGGCCGTGAGTTTGTATCTGAGGGTGCCATTGAAAGTGGACGTTATCCGTGACCGCGGGGCCCTGGCGCGTCAGGTCGAGCAGGGATTTGTGGAAAACGTGTTCCGCCTGCAGATCATGAATGCGACCGAATCTGCCCAGCGTTATCAGGTAACGGTTGAGGGGCTTCCGGGTCTGAAGCTGGCATCGGAGTCTGAAGTCGAAGTGTTGTCAACCGAGGTACGAGCCGTGGCGGTGCGGGTGCAATTGCCACCAGGGGTTGCCCAGCCAGGTTCACACCCGATGTACTTCCATGTCCGGAGTCTGGGAGAGGGCGGTCACGGTGTGACCGAGAAAGCTGCCTTCTTGGTTCCCCGCTGATTGCGGAGCGCGTGCCGAGCGCACGTGCTCTGGTTGCCTGTGGTCGCTGCCTGCACATGCCGGGCAGCGGCTTCCTCATTTCAAGGGGATGTGAATGTCACCGCCCAGTGCGACTGCGGTCACGCTGTTCTGTGGCGATCCCTCAATGACGCGATCCGAGTAGGTCAGATACACCAGCGCATTGCGTTTGGCATCGACCATTCTCACCACATTGAGTGTTTTGAATACCAGTGAAATGCGTTCGGAAAACACATCTTCCTGCAGTTTCAGTGGTTTGCCTTCGAAGGAGATCGGCCCCACCTGTCGGCAGGCAATAGAGGCTTCGGACTTGTCTTCCGCCAAACCGAGCGACCCGGAGATCCCCCCTGTTTTGGCACGTGACACATAACAAGTCACCCCCTTGACCTTTGGATCATCGTAGGCGTCCACCACGATTTTGTGATTGGCTCCGATGAGTTTGAACACCGTGCTCACTTCGCCCACCTGCTCGGCATGAACCAGTGGACTCAGCAGTCCGAATACCACAGCAGCCAAAGGCGGGAAGCAACGCAATTCGCACATGAAACGCTCCGTGTGTCCAATAGGTGTCAGGCATTCAGGTGGTTGAGCTCTGCCCAACCGGTCCACATGATTTCGATGCCAATGCATAGCAAAATGAAAGCCACCAGACGCATCATGACCAGTGTTCCCACGTCGCCCAAGCGTGCAAGCAGTGCAGCAGCGTGCTTGTAAACAAGGTAAATCACACCTGCCGTGATGGCGGCGCCGAGTATTGCCACCAATGCACCAACCACATAGAGCGCCGGAGTGGTGGGCATTTTGGCTCCCAGCGCAATCGCCGCCGCAATGGACCCAGGGCCAGTGGTCAGTGGAAAGGTGATGGGGAAGAAGCTGCGTCGCACCATTTCGACTTCGGACAGATCGGGGGCTTGGCTGTGTGCCACCGCCTGTCTGACAGAGTCATCATCCTGGCTGTTGAGCATGCGCCAGCCTGCTGCTGCCACCAGCAATCCGCCACCGATGCGCACGATGGGCAGGGAGATGCCGAAAATATCCAGCACATAGGTCCCAATCAACATCGACACCACCAGCACAAACCAACAGTTGATGGCCACCTGCTTGGCCAACCGCTGGGCAACTTGGACATTGTGACCTGCTGTGGCGGTGAAAACGGGGGCACCACTCAGCGGGTTGATGATGGGCAGCAAGGTCAACGGAACGATGGCCAGGGCCTTGAGAAAGGTATAGATCAGTTCCATGCAGTGCTTTCGGTCGGCAGAATGCCCAAAAGAATGGCACTGAGAAAGTGCGGCGGCATCTTACACTCTGACCGTCGGTTGGTGTGGCCGACCGTTTCAGACGAGCTGGGAGGAGTAACGCATGGGTTGGTTGGACAAGTGGTTGGGTGGGGAAAAGACTGCACCACCCGTGGCGGTGGCTCCAGCGGGGCAAGCGAGCATGACGCTTGATGAGCGCATGGCTTTCAGGCGACAAATGGTGCTTGAGTCGGTGCGGGAGGTGATGGCCAATCACGGTCTGTTGTCACCTGGGTATCGGGCCAGTGTTGCCCGCCTTGATGCGCGTGGTCACCAGTACGCTGTGATGGTGGACATGATGCCCGCCGCTGCAGGTCGATCAATCGATTCGCCTGGTGAGTTGCACGCAATGGAGGCACGCATCACCCGCACGGCGTTGCGCCGTTACAAAATCAAGGTGACAGGGGTGTATTGGCGGGTGGTGCTCGAGCAGCCGCTGACCCAGCCCACGCCCGCAGCCGCAGAACCCAGCGTATCGCCCGATCCGACAGGGACTGTGGTGGCGCCACCACCTGCTTCGCCTGTCCCAAAGCCTGTGTTTTTGCGTCGCAAGACAGACCATCCGAACGATGACGGCTTTCCCGATACCTTGGTGGAGTCGCGTCCGGCAGACGACGAACAGGTCAGCGCGGATGAGCTGGCAGCCTTCGAGCGGGCATTGAGCCAAGGCGCTTCACCCCAATCTGTCAGTCTGGGGCGTCGCACTTACGAAACCGATTTTTCGCCGTTGGTGTGAGTGACTCAGGCTTGATAAGACTTGAGGTTGGGGCCTCTTGCCTGCCCGAAATTGGAAGTTTTGTTTCCGTAGGAGCCCAGCGCTCGATCGGGGAGCAAGGTGGCCAATGCCCTGTCAGCGGCTGCACCTTGCTGGACCAAGGTGGTTTTCAGAACTGCCAACCGCTTTTCAATCAATTGGGCCAGTACCCGGTCTTCCGCTGACGACAACATTTCCTGCTTTTGCACCCGCACATGGGTCTGAAGCATTTGCTGGAGTTGCTGGCACAGGGTATTGACCTTGTCGTGTGACTGTTCCACCAAGGCGTTTTCAATGCTGTCGAGCAGCGTGTTGACATCCGCCAGAAAAGACGAAGGCGTGGTCATGAAGCCACGCCCTTGATGCGGCAATCGAATGTCGGAAACGTTTTAGGAGTGGACACGGGTGCGTCCATGAGATAGTTAACGACGGGATGCGCTCAGCATTTCGCTGGCATTGGCCAGAAGTTTGTCTGCGATGGCCTCGGCGTTGACTTGAAAACTTCCGTTGGCAATGGCGCTTTTCATGGCTTCCACTTTGCCACTGTCAAATGTTTCAGGGCCTTGTCCTTGCACCGCAAGCGTTTGGGTCTGTGGTGACAGGGTAACTGTGACACCACTGGAGGCTGGAGCCTTGTTCGCGGACCGACCTGCGCCTGCGGCGGGCGTGGCCGGGCGTTCTGCAGGTTTGACCAAGCCGGCAGGCGGTGTGCCGGTCTGGATTTCGGACATCAGATCAAGTTTCATGGCGCTCTCCAAGCCCCAAAAAAGGCCTTGTGGAAAGACTATCGGCAGGGTTTTGCCGGACTTTAACCTTTTTTTGTGTTTTGGAGGGCGGCCCTTGCCCAGGCCGAAAGATGCACCCGTGGGGGTGTGGGTGCCATGCAACTCTCAGAGGGTCAGTTCGACCACCCCGGCTTTGTTCACGGGGCCTGAGACGATCTTGCCGTTGGCGAGCTTGACCCGAGCTGGCTGCCCGACTTGACCTGCCGTGAGCGCCTGGCCAGTGGATGACATTTCGAATCCCGTGCCCACCGCAGACACCCGCACTTGGCTGCCAACCGCGAATACCTGGGGCGCCCGGACCGCATTCTGTCGCAGAGCTTGACCGGGGAGCAGTGTGAATGCGGCCTGCATGCCCACCCACTGGTCGGGCAAGGCCACGATGGGAGATCGGTTTTCTGCCCAGTCAACTTCAGCAACCAATTCGGCATCATCCACTGTGAGAAAAGCGTTAGCTGCTACAGTTTTCTTTAGTACCCATGCGGGGCCCCAAGCTTTGACGGTGACGGGCAGGAACACATTCCATGCCACAGGTCCCTCTTGGCACTTCAGTCCGACTTTTGTCTTGCCCCAAAGCTGGGATCCCCGAGGCAGGTAGGGTTCGATGCGCGCACAGGGGGCCAGCTGCAGCCGTGGGTCCAGTCGGCCTATCTGGACTTCGGGGCGCAGTGTGGCGCCGTTGGCTGACAGGGTTTGGGTGTCGAGTGCATCACCGATCCACTGGTTGGCAAAGTGGTTCAGATCGTTCTGTTGCTGGGCATGGAGCCCACCTGACAGAAGCAGACCCAGCAAGCCCCCGGCCAGGGTGGCGCAGAGTCTGGTGGCTTGGTGGTGTGTCATGTCAGCTCCTGGGGCATCCGATTGCCCCGCACTGTAGACCGATGGGTGAGGAGGTGCCGGGCAATCAGACGGGGTTTTGGGGTGCTTATCGGGGGATTGATCACCCTCAAGATTTTCATAATTTGACCACCGCGAGGTTGAGGGCGTTCCTCCCCGGTCCGTGTGAACAAGTTGCCAACGCCCGCCAACCCAAGGAGCCTCCCATGCTAGAACAGCTCAATGCCCGTCTGGACACACTGTCCAGTTCGTTGCAGTTGCGTTCGGCACGGCAGCAGGTGCTGGCCAGCAACATTGCCAACGTGGACACCCCTGGCTATGTGGCCCGGGACATCGATTTTGGTGCGGCTTTGGAGAACGCGCTGACGGGCAAAGTCCGTCGCCCGCTGGAGCAGACCAATGTCCGCCACCTGACGGTGACCAGCACCGATGGCCTGATCGGCAATCCCTTGGCTTACACGGTGCAGACCCAGCCCAGTCTGGACGGCAACAGTGTGGACTTGGACCAGCAGCGTGCCAACTTCACCGACAACGCGATTCGGTACGAATCGACGCTGCGATTCATCAATGGGCATGTGAAAACCATGCTCAGTGCCATCACTGGTCAGTGACCGAGTGCTGGCCCGCAGGAGACACACCATGTCCATGTTCAACATTCTCGGGGTTTCAGGCAGTGCCGTCAGTGCGCAGGCACAGCGCCTGAACGTGGTGGCCAGCAACCTGGCCAATGCCGATGCCGTGGCAGGCCCCGACGGGAAAGCCTACAAGGCGCGTCAGGTGTTGTTTCAGACGTTGCCTGGAAATGACCCGGGCACGGCTGGCGTGAAAGTTCGTCACATTTCCGAGAGCGACGCGCCAGCGCGCCGCACCTTCGAACCAAACCATCCCAGTGCGGACGCCGAGGGGTATGTGACGCATTCCAACGTCAATCCGGTGGAGGAAATGGTCAACATGATTTCGGCCAGCCGCTCCTACCAGAACAACGTCGAGGTGATGAACACCGCCAAGTCTCTGATGCTGAAAACCATTCAGATGGGGCAGTGAGCGCTGCCTTTTCCTGAGCCTTCACCAAGGAACACACCATGTTTGCCACCCCTCTCACCTCGGCGCAGATCGATGCCTACAACGCAACGGGAACGTCAGCCGCGAAAAGTGCCAACCCACAGGCGGAACAGGACAAGTTCATGACCATGCTGGTGGCCCAACTGAGCAACCAGGATCCGCTGAATCCGATGGACAACGCGCAGATGACATCTCAGATGGCGCAAATCAACACGGTCAGTGGTATCCAGCAGCTGAACCAGACGTTGACCAGTCTGTCGACCCAATACGGAAGCCTTCAGGCATTGCAGGGGGTTTCACTGATTGGCCGTGTGGCCATGGTGGAAGGCAGCACGCCTGCAGTGGAAAACGGGAAAGCCTACGGTGGACTGGACCTGAAGTCCGCAGCGAAGAGTGTCAAGGTGAACGTGCTGGACAAAGCCGGTGGAGTGCTCACCACCCTCGACATGGGGGCCCAGACTGCAGGGCAGCACATGTTTGAGGTGTCACTGGACGGTGTGGACACGACGAAAGTCGCCAGCTTCCAGGTCGTGGCCACGAATGGCTCGGCTTCGATCGCTGCGAAAAACATCAGCCTGATGCCGGTGGCCTCGGTTGCCATGAAGGACGGGGCGCTTCAACTGACAGCAGCCAACGGGAAAACCTTTGGCTACAGCGATGTCTTGGGCTATCGCTGACAGACCAATCAAATTGACATGGATTTTTCAAGGAGTTGACCATGAGTGCCTTTGGAACCGGCCTTTCAGGCCTGAATGCATCATCCAAAAATCTGGATGTGATCGGACACAACATTTCCAACGCCAACACGGTGGGCATGAAAGCGGGTCGGGCCGAATTCTCGGAACTGTATGCCGCCAGTTTTGGTGGCTCCAACAGCTCTGGCGGGGGGATTGGTGTGGCGGTGGCCACCGTGGCACAGCAGTTCAGTCAGGGGAATCTGAAAGTCACGGGCAACACGCTCGATCTCGCGGTCAACGGCGATGGGTTTTTCAAACTCACCCAAACCGATGGTTCAACCGCCTACACCCGCAACGGTGAGTTCAAACTGGATGCGTCAGGCGCCATCGTGACCAATTCGGGTGCCAACTTGATGGGCTATCCCACAGACCGGGACGGAAACCGCATCGGTGTGACCACCGAAAAAATGACGTTGCCAGTGGGCGGCACCATTCCGCCCAATCAGACCACCGCCATCGACATTTCCGCCAACCTGGATGCCCGTGCCGCCGTCGAGACCGCCATTCCGGCCGCCACTGACACCACAGCGCTGACGGACAGCCAGAAACGCTATGGATCGGCGATTGATGTCTACGACTCGCTGGGCAATGCGATCCCCGTGCAGCTGTATTTCATCAAATCGGCGGCCAACCAATGGCAGGTCCGGGCCAGCGTCGACGGTGGCAAATCGCTCCTGCCGGTGGCGGGCGGCAGTGCCACGGCCGGGCAGATCACGTTTGCCGACACGGCCTCTGCTGGCCCACCGGCAGTGAAAGTGGGTGAGCCCACCAGCGACACAGTCCCGGTGACGTTTTCCATTCCCGCCGGTTCTGTGGCATCGGGCATTCCCAGCACGACCATGTCCGGCATCAGTGTGAACTTTGGTGACACCAAGGACTGGAACCTGTCGCAGTACGGCTCCGATTTCACAGCCTACGACTTGGACCAGGATGGTTACACATCGGGTGAGTTGACCAGCATCAGCTTTGACGAGAAAGGCATCCTCACGGCGGCGTACTCCAACGGAGAGTCCTTTGCCGGTGGGCAAGTGGCGTTGACCCGCTTCCGCAACACCCAGGGGTTGAATGCCTTGAATGGCGGGGTCTGGAAAGAAAGCACCACCTCGGGCAACCCCATTGACGGCGCACCCACCGAAGGGCGCTTTGGGGCCATCAAACCTGGGGCACTGGAGGAGTCGAACGTGGACCTGACCGCAGAGCTGGTGAACATGATCGTGGCGCAGCGCTCTTACCAGGCCAACGCCCAGACCATCAAAACGCAGGACCAGGTGCTGTCCACCTTGGTCAGCTTGCGCTGAGGAACGTCGCCGTTCTTTGAGGAGACCGCCCCATGGACCACATCATCTACACCGCCGCATCGGGTGCAAATGCGGCCATGGCGCGCCAGCATGCGCTCTCGCACAACCTGGCCAACGTGTCCACGCCCGGGTTCCGTGCGGAGTTGTCGACCCACCGGTCCGTTCCCCTGGAAGGGTCTGGGGCCAGCACACGCGTGTTTGCGTTGGATGCCACGGCCGGTCACCTTGACAGTCCTGGCCCCATCACGCAGACGGGTCGCAACCTGGATGTGGCCGCACGCGACAACGCCTACTTTGCCTTGCAGGCGCTGGATGGCACGGAGGCCTACACCCGGGCGGGAGCCTTGGAGGTGCGGCAGGATGGCACGCTGGTCAATCCTCAAGGGTTGCCCATGCTGGATGCAGGTGGGGCTCCCATCACCGTTCCCGAGCGAGCCAAAGTGCAAATCGGGGCAGATGGCACGGTGTCGGCCAAGGTAGGCAACGAACCTGTGACGGTGGTGGGGCGGCTGAAAATGGTGACGCCCACGCCGGAGCAGCGCCTCAAACGCGGGGATGACGGGTACTTCCGCGGTGCCACGGGCGACACCCTGGATGCGGACCCCAATGCGCGTTTGCAGGATGCCGCGTTGGAAGGCTCCAATGTGAACCCCATCGAAGCGATGGTGGGCATGATTCAGGTGGCCCGCCATTTCGAGCAGCAGATGAAATTGCTGCAAACCGCCGAGAAAAACGACCAAACCGCCTCGCAATTGCTGGGATTGGGTTGATGCCACACGGGCATCATCTCCAACAGAAGGAGCTTCCATCATGATCAATTCGCTGTGGGTCGCCAAAACCGGCATGCAGGCCCAGCAAACCCAGCTGGACGTGATTTCTCACAACCTGGCCAACGTTTCCACCAGTGGTTTCAAACGCGGCACGGCGGTGTTCGAAGACCTGATTTACCAGAACCTGCGTCAGGTGGGTGCTGCCAGCACCGAACAAACCGAGCTGCCCACCGGCTTGCAATTGGGCTTGGGCGTGCGCACGGTCGCCACCAGTCGCAACTACAGCCAAGGCAATTTGCAGCAAAGCGGCAACACGCTGGACCTGGCCATCAACGGCGATGGGTTTTTCCAGATCCAGCAGGCCGACGGCACCATTGGGTACACCCGTGACGGCGCATTTCAATTGAACTCGCAAGGGCAGCTGGTCACGTCAGGTGGCTACCTGATGGCAGGGGGCATCACCATTCCCGCCGATGCGCGCAGCGTCACCATCAACAACCAGGGCCAAGTGAGCGTGGTACAGGGCAACAACACCGCTCCCACGGTGGTGGGCCAGATCGAGCTGGCGAGTTTCGTGAACCCCGCCGGTCTGGAGGCCCGTGGGCAAAACCTGTTCACCGAGACCGCTGCGTCAGGCAATCCCATCACCGGCGCGCCGGGTGCCAATGGCACGGGGCCGGTCATGCAGGGTTACCTTGAGACATCCAACGTCAACGTGGTGCAGGAGCTGGTCACCATGATCCAGACCCAGCGCGCTTACGAAATGAACTCCAAAGCCATCCAGACTTCGGATCAGATGCTGGCCAAGCTGGGGCAACTTTCTTAGTCGCATTTTTAGGGTCTGCCGCAAGGTGGTATTGAAATGTCAGCTACACAAAAAAAATCATTTGTCCGCGCACTCCTGCCTTGGGCCCGGCGGGGTGGTTTGGCCTGGGCCGCGCTGTCGTTGAGCGCTTGCGTCTCTTTGCAGCAGGTTCCGGAGGTCGATGTGGCAGAGCCCCCGCCCATCGACTGGCGCAAGCAGAGCCAGTTGGCCGCTGCGGCACGGCCCGCCAACGGCAGCCTGTTTCAGGCGGCCAGTTACCGTCCGGGGTTCGAAGATCCCCGGGCGCGGATGGTGGGCGACAGCATCACCATCCAAATTGTGGAGTCCGTCACGGCCACGCAAAAGTCCACTTCCAACGTGAGCAAAACCGGTGCGGTGGACAGTGCCATCACCTCGCTGCCTCTGCTGGGCTCCACGTCCAGTGTGTTGGGCAAACTGGGGGCAGGGGCTGAAAGCAGCAACACATTTGCCGGGACGGGCGACACCGCCAACAACCAGACCTTCACCGGCACCATCACGGGAACCGTGATGGAGGTGCTGCCCAATGGGCACCTGGTGGTGGTGGGCGAGAAGCAGATCGGGGTGAACCACAACGTGGATGTGCTGCGTTTTTCCGGCGTGGTGGACCCCCGCCACGTGCGCCCGGGCAATGTGGTGAATTCCACCCAGGTGGCCAACGCGCGCATCCAGTCCCGCGGTCGCGGGCAGCAGGCAGAAGCTCAGCAAATAGGCTGGCTTTCCCGGTTCTTTTTGAACGTTCTGCCGTTTTAGTTCTCGGCAAACTTGTCGTACAGGCCGTTGCATTTCGTGCACGGCGCTGTGAACGACAAGGAGTGCCGATATGTCCCCAACCCCAACCTACCAGCCAGCCCGCGGTTTTGTGCCTCGGCTGGCTTTGTTGTGGGCGCACGCCGCCCATGCAGCGGGCCGGGCGCTGGCGGTGTCGGCTGCCGTGGGTGCTGCCGTGTGCTTGGCCTTGCCTGTACAGGCGCAGGCCATGCGTATCAAGGAAGTGGCTGCCGTTCAAGGCGTGCGCACCAACCAACTGACCGGTTACGGCTTGGTGGTGGGGCTGGACGGCACGGGCGACCAGACCACCCAGATGCCTTACACCACGCAGGCCATGACCAACTATCTGCAACAGTTGGGCATCACGTTGCCAGCGGGTATCAACCCACAGATGAAAAACGTGGCCGCCGTGCTGGTGACCGCCCAGTTGCCAGCTTTTGCCCAATCCGGCCAACTGGTGGATGTGAGTGTGGCCTCCATCGGAAACGCCAAATCCCTGCGGGGGGGCACCCTGATCACCACGCCCCTCAAAGGCGTGGATGGCGAAATTTACGCATTGGCTCAAGGCAGTCTGATCGTGGGTGGGGCCGGGGCCTCGGGAGGCGGCAGCAAAGTGCAGATCAACCACCTGAGCGCAGGCCGCATTCCGGGCGGGGCTCAGGTGGAGCGTACCGTGCCCACCGGGCTCCAAACGGGCGAAAGCATCACCCTGGGGCTGAACAGTGCCGACTTTGCCACGGCCAGCCGTGTGGCGCAGGCCATCAACCAGGCCAAAGGTCCCGGCGTGGCCCAGGCGCTGGATGGGCGGACCGTGCAGGTGCGGGCACCAGCCGATCCGAACCAGCGGGTGTCGTTTCTCGCCGATCTGGAGGACCTGAAGATCGAGGCCACCGTGCCCATGGCGCGGGTGATCGTCAATGCCCGCACCGGCTCCATCGTGCTCAATCAGGCTGTCACGCTCAGCCCTGTGGCCGTGGCCCATGGCAGTTTGTCGGTCAGCATCAGCTCCACCCCTGTCATCAGCCAGCCCAACGCGTTTTCCACTGGTGGCCAGACCGTGGTGGCGGAAAAAACCGATATCAAAATCCAGCAGGAACCTGGTGCGTTGATTCAGATGCAGGCCGGAGCCCAGCTGGCTGACGTGGTCAAAGCCCTCAATGCGCTGGGTGCCACCCCGCAGGACTTGCTGGCCATTTTGCAGGCCATCAAAGCGGCCGGAGCGCTCAACGCCGAGCTGGAGGTGATCTGACATGACCGCCGTCAACCCGCTTGGCAGCCTCAGCACCATGGGGCTCAACAACCCCGCCGTGTCGGCCAACTCGCTGGCCATTGACGGGGCGTCACTCAACGCTTTGAAATTCAAAGCCGGTCAGGATGGCAAAGGGGCGCTGAAAGAGGCTGCCAAACAGTTCGAATCGCTGTTCATGCGCGAGCTCATCAAAAGCATGCGCGAGGCCACCACCAAATCGGGGCTGATGGACGGCGACGCGGGTGAAGACATGGCCACCGACATGCTCGACCAGCAAATGGCCGTGCAAATGACCGGTTTGCCAGGAGGTTTGAGCGAAGCCATCGAGCGTCAGCTGGCTTTGCAGATGGGCAACGGGGCCAAAGCCACAGAGGGCAACCAGGCCGCCCGGGTATCGCAGGCGTACGGCCAAACGCAGGGCCATGTGGCTCCCACCACCAGTCAGACCGCTTTTGTCGCCCGCCACGGGCAGGCCGCCGCGCGCGTGGCCAGTGAGGTGGGCATTCCCGCCAGCTTCATGCTGGGCCAGGCCGGTCACGAGACGGGCTGGGGCAAAGGGGAGATCAGGCATGCCGACGGCAGCAACAGCTTCAATCTGTTCGGCATCAAAGCGACCGGGGGATGGAAAGGCAAAGTGGCCGAAGTCACCACCACCGAATACGTGAACGGCGAGGCGCAGAAAGTCAAAGCCAAATTCCGCGCCTACGACAGCTACGAAGATTCGTTCCGCGACTATGCCCGCATGGTGTCCTCCAGCCCCCGTTACCAGGGGGCCATGCAGAACCTGGGCTCTGCCCAGGCCTTTGCCAGCCAGTTGCAGAAAGCCGGCTATGCCACCGACCCGCAGTACGCCGCCAAGCTGAGCCGTGCCATCAACACCACGCTGAGCCTGCAGCGTGCCAACCAGGCCTGATGCCGGGAGCACACCATGAGTCTCAACGTCGCAGCCGGGGCGCTCAACACCAACCAATCGGTGTTGCAGGTCATCGGCCACAACATCGCCAACGCCAACACGGTGGGCTATTCCCGCCAGAGCGTCTCGCTCAGCGCCGTCGAAGGGCAACGGCGGGGCAGCGGCTATTTCGGCAACGGCGTCAACATCACTTCTGTCTCGCGGTCTTACGACATGTTTCTGACGAAACAGGCCAATTCCACGCAGTCCGTGGCGTCAGCCGATGCGCTGCGTTACCAGAAGCTGCAGCAAGTGGAAAGCCTGTTCCCCCTGGGGGATGGCGGTTTGGGGACCGCCCTGAACTCGGCGCTCAACGCATGGGTCGATGTGCAGGCTTCCCCAGCCGATTCCACCGCCCGTCAGGTGGTGATCGACCGGGCCAGCGAGCTGGCCGGGCGGATTCGGGAAACCGCGTTGCGCTTGAACGAGATCGGGGAAACTGCCAAATTGCAGTCGAATGAGGTGGCGAAATCCATCAACCTCATGGCGGAGCAGATTGCCAGCTTGAACGACAAAATCACCCGTGCCGTGTCGTCCGGTACAACCCCCAACGATCTGCTGGACCAGCGCGACAAACTGGTGGCCGACCTGGGCAAAAAAGTTCCTGTTACCACCATCGGTGCTTCGGATGGCAGCATGACGGTGCTGGTGGCCAGCAGTTATCCCCTGGTGATGGGCAAAAACGCCGCCAAACTGAGCGTGGAGCGCGACCCGCTGGATTCGAATAACCGCCAGAACGTCAAATTTGTCCAGGGCACCACCGTCACCCAGATTCCGGACGACTTTTTGGTGGGCGGCGAGCTCAAAGGGTTGCAAGACTTCATCAACAACGATTTGCCCGGTACCCAGGCCGAACTCGGTCGCATGGCCTTGGCCCTTGCGGTGGGCATCAACGAACAGCACACCAGTGGCCTGAACCAGAGTGGCGCTGCCGGAGGGGATTTTTTCTCTTACGCCCTCAAAGTCGTGCCCGACAGCTCGCCACCCGGGTTGAGCATGGACGTTTCTGACCACACAGCTTTGGCCGCGAGCGATTACGAGGTGACGTTCACGAGCGCCACCACCGCGTCTGTCAAACGCCTGAGCGACGGTGTGGAGTTCGCCTCGTCCGGGTTGCCCCTGACCTTCGATGGGTTGACCCTGTCCCAGTCGGCCGGTGCCACGCCTGGCAGCAAATTCCTGCTGCGGCCTGCCGCTGACGCAGCCCGCACCCTGGACGTGGCCATCAGCAGTCCATCCGACTTGGCCGTGGCCAGTTCGGTGGGCATCACGCCCGGGGCCGGCAACAGCGGGAGCCTCACCATCGAGGGCGTGAGCCAGATCGCTTCACCGGCCGGTTCGCTACCCATCGCCATCGCGTTCAATGCCTCTGGGCAAATCTCGTTGGGTGGGGGGGCGTTTCAGCCCTTCACGTCAGGGATGCCGATGGAAATCAACGGCTATTCCGTGACATTGCGGGGCACACCTGCCACCACAGACACCTTCACCGTCGATGCTTTGTCTGCCGGTGCGGTCCGTTTCAATGGGGGCAACGCGCAGGCCATTTTGGCCTTGCGCGATGCGGTGACCTTTGATGGCAGCACCACCTTGTCGGATGGGTATGTGGGAGTGTTCTCTGCGGTGGCCTCCCGCCTGAGCGAATCCAAATTTTCCGCAGAGTTCTCTACCGCGCTGGCGGCTTCCGCCGAAACCCAGCGGGCCAACCAGGCCGGGGTCAATCTGGATGAAGAAGCCGCCAAATTGATCCAGTTCCAGCAGGCCTACCAGGCTTCGGCCCGTTACATGACCACGATTCAGGGACTGTTCGATTCCCTGATGTCGGCCATCCGATGAGTCGCGCACCGCGCATTTCTGAATACCGGAGTTCGCCATGAGCCTCTACCGTGTTTCCACTCTCAACACATACGACCGTGCGCTCGTCAACATCCAGCAGCGCCAGGGGCAACTCGGGGTGTCGCAGGAGCAATTGAGTTCAGGCAAACGGGTGGGAAAGGCCAGCGACGATGCCGTGTCGGCCACGCTGTCGGAGCGCACCAAAAACCGGATGGCCCGCACCGAAGCCGATTTGCGGGGGCTTGAGGCGTCACGCCGTTCACTGGCACAAGCGGAAAGCACGCTGGGCAGTGTGGTGGATGTCTATGGCCGCATCAAAGAGTTGGTGACCCAGGCCGGCGATGGTGTGCTCAACGCCAGTGACCGGAGCTCCATTGCCAACGAGCTGTCGGGCTTGCGCGAGCAGCTGATCGGTTTTGCCAACCAGAAAGACACCGCCGGCAACCCCTTGTTCTCAGGGTTGGGGCCCATGAATGCCTCGGGTGATCCTTTTGTCGAGGTGCTGTCTCCCCCCGTGGTGACTTCCTATGGGCCTGACGGTCGAGCCGTCAATTGGGACGGCATGGATGGCCAATACGCCCCCACGGCCAACTCGTTGCCCCGCAGTGTGGACGGTTCTCAGGTGTTTGGTCCCAATGGCGCCAACATATGGGAGACCCTGGACCGCGCCATCGGTGCCTTGGAAAACAACCTCACGGGCTCGGCCTTGACCACCGAACTGAACACGGTGCATGCAGACCTGACGGTCCGCCAGGACAGTGTGCTGGCCGTTCGGGGCAAACTGGGCGATTGGCTCAACCGGTCAGACAACACAGAGGTGATGTTCGAGGACCGGATGGTGGCCTATGAAAAAGAAAACTCGGAACTGACCGATGTGGACATGCTTCAGGCGGTGACCGATTACAAAATGAACGAAACCGCCTACCAGGCCGCGTTGCAGTCGTATGCCCAGGTCCAGAAGATGTCGATGTTTGACTATTTGAGGTAATGTCGGTGCATGTTGCATTCGCCGCTCGACAACATTGCCCTTGCGTATGAGCCCGTCTGGGACAGAAGCCGCCGCATTTGCGCCACCCGCCTCACGGTCCATGCGGTCGACCCCAAAAAGGTTGACATCACCCAGCTGCTGACCTTTGTCACCGACGGGCTGCCACCCGACGCACCGCCGCTGCTGCTGAACCCCGTGGCACCTGCTTTGCTGGTGGCCATTCTGAAGCAGGCGCCCGTGCGCAACACCTGGCTTGAGGTGCCCGAATTCATCTGGGCCAAACCCGAGGCATTGGAGCTGTTGCTGCACGCCCGCCGTTATGGCCATCAGCTGCTCTGGCGAGGGGCGCTCGCGCGTTTTGCCCCTTACGCCAAAAAGTTTCAAGGCCTGCGTGGCGTGCTTGACGTGTCGGCCGAAGACGCGTTGCTGGCGCTGCGTGCGGCGTCTCAGGGAGGGGAGTTTTCCGCGGTGGGCGCGGCCGAGCGGGTGGACAGCCCCATTTTGGCCGGGCACCTGTACACCGGGGTGGCCAGTCGCTCGGTGGCCGACCATGCGTTGGACAAACGCCAGGCCTGGGGCGTTGTGGGTTGGCCTGTGGACGAGTTGCTCACCGCCAACGAACGCCAGCCCGTGCCCATGGACCAGCGTGCCATGGTGCAGATCATGCAGGCGGTGGACGCGGAAGTGCCCATTCAGCAGGTGGGTCGCTTGCTGGTGCAGGACCCGGTCATCGTCTACCGCTTGCTGCGCATGGTGAATTCGGCGGCGTTTGGCCTCACGCATGAGGTGGAGTCCATCCGCCATGCCCTCATGATGCTGGGTTACGACAAGCTCAAGGCGTGGTTGCGCAGCGCCTATGGCAGTGCCAGCAGCGACCGCTCCCTTCACCCCGTGCGCCACGCCATGCTGATGCGCTCACGCCTGATGCGCCTGCTGCTCGACCCCAACTCCGATGAAGAACTCAAAGGTGAAGTGCAGCTCACCGGTGTGTTTGCCCAGCTTGACCGGCTGATGAAGGAGCCGCTGCCCGAGCTGTTGCACCAACTGCCCCTGCCGGGCCGCATTTTTTCCACGCTGGTGCGGCACGATGGCCCCTATGTGGCCTATCTGGACGTGGCCCATGCCGCTGCCGACCCCACCCGCGTGGCCGACATGCCGACCATTTGCGAGCGCAGCGGTTTTGCCATGGAGGAGGTCAACACCGCCATCCTGGAGTTGCTGGCCACGGCCCGCGAGCCCACCGACCAGCATTTTGTTCCCTCCCCTGACCGCTCCGGGCGGTTGGGCTGACCGAGTTGCCCATGCACACCACCGCCCTGGTTCTGTTTTCCGGCGGGCAGGATTCCACCACCTGTCTGGCCCACGCCCTGTCGCGTTTCGACCGTGTGGAAACCGTGGGTTTCGACTACGGCCAACGTCACCACGTGGAAATGACCGCACGCGTGACCGTGTTGGCCGAGCTGCGCCAGCGGTTTCCCACCTGGGCGCCCAGGCTGGGCGACGACCATGTGCTCGACTTGGCCGTGTTGGGCCAGGTCAGCGAAACCTCGCTCACCCGCGACATGGCGTTCCAAATGGAGAGCACTGGCTTGCCCAACACCTTTGTGCCTGGGCGCAACCTGCTGTTTCTCACGCTGGCCGCCGCGCTGGCCTACCGCCGGGGGCTGCAAGTCATCGTCACCGGGGTGTGCGAAACCGATTTTTCTGGCTACCCCGACTGCCGCGACGACACCATGAAAGCCATGCAACTCGCGCTGTCGCTGGGCATGGACAAGCGGTATCTGATCGACACCCCGCTGATGTGGATCGACAAAGCCGCCACTTGGCAGCTGGCCCACGACCTGGGTGAGCGCGCCCACCCCGGCGGCGGCGCGCAGTTGGTGGACCTGATCACCGAGCACACCCACACCTGCTACGCCGGTGACCGCACCCATCGCCACGCCTGGGGCTATGGCTGCGGTGTGTGCCCGGCGTGCGAACTGCGTGCCAAGGGCCACACGGTTTACCGGGGCATGCCCATTTCCACGTAACTTTGGTGGAACGCTGCCACCCCTGGGCGGTGCGCAATCGACACCATGGCCCCGTTCTCGGCGGCCACCAGGGCTTGCAGCCGACGGTACAGCGCCTCTTCGGCGGGAGCGTCCAGCGCGCTGGTGGCTTCGTCCAGGAACAGCCAGCGAGGCCTTTTCAACAGCACGCGGGCCACGGCCAGGCGCTGCTGTTCACCGCCTGACAGGCTTTGGCCCCAGGCCCCTTCTTCGTCCAGGCGGCCCACCAGATGCGGCAACAAGGCGTCGGTCAGCGCGGTGTTCAGTTCGGCGTCGGTGTAGCGAGTGGCCGTTTCGGGATAGGCCAGGGCCTCGCGCAACGGGCCGTTGGGAAAGTAGGGCCGCTGTGGCAGAAACAGCGTGCGCCCTGGGTGATCGTCCGGTCGCTGGATGTCGCCTTTCACCCACGGCCAAATGCCCGCCAGCGCCCGGAACAACGTGGATTTGCCCGTCCCCGACGCACCACGCACCTGCACGCTGTCACCCGCCCGAACGCTGAACGAGGCAGGCGGGGCCAGTGCCTGCCCACCGGGCAGGGCCAGGGCCAAGCCATTGGCCTGCCAGCCGTCGGTGGATGGAGATGTGTGGGTTTCACTTTTGATAGTGCTTCTCGCTTTCTGGTCTTGCGATATTTGCCTAAAACTGTCTTCAAATGAGGTCAGCCGGTCGGTGGTGGCGCGCCAGGTGGCCAGCGAGGCGTAGTTGTCCACAAACCACGACAGCGAGTCTTGCACCCGGCCAAAGGCCGAGGCGATCTGCATCAGCTCGCCCAACTGGATGGCCCCGCTGAAAAAGCGCGGTGCGGCCACGATGAACGGGAACACCACCGCGGCTTGCCCGAAACCCACGGTGAACCAGGTGAGCTTTTTCTGCGCTTTCATCAGTGCCAGGGTGTTGGCCAGCACCTTGCCGAACCGCGCGCCCAGTCGCTGGTTCTCCACGGCTTCCCCGCGGTCCAGCGCGATGGATTCGCTGTATTCGCGCACCCGTATCAGGTGGTGGCGAAAGTCGGCCTCCCGTTTTTGCTGCTCGAAGTTCAGCCCCATCAGAGGTCGCCCGATGCAATGGCTGATCACGCTGCCCAGCACGCAATACACCACGGCGGCCCAGACCATGAAGCCGGGAATCTCCCAGCTTTGTCCCCCGGCCTCAAAGCCGAATGCGCCCGACAGCCCCCACAAGATGCCCACAAAACTCACCAGCGTGACCACCGCGTTCAACAGTCCCATGCTCAGCGACACGGTGTAGCCAGTGAACTGGTTCAGGTCGTCGGCCATGCGCTGGTCGGGGTTGTCCGGCAAATCCTTGCCTGCGTGTCCCTGATAGCGACCCAGCTCCATCCGGTAGAACGCATGCCCTGTCAGCCAGCGCTCCAGCATGTGGTGGGTCATCCACGCGCGCCAGCGCATTTCCAGCAGTTGTGTGAGGTACAGCTTGTAGACGGCGATGACGATGTAGCCAAACGCCAGGTAGGTGAAGCGGCCCAGCTGCGTCCAGAACACGCCCTGGTCTTTGTTTTGCAGCGCGTCGTAGAACAGGCGGTTCCAGTCGTTGATCTGCACCAGCATGAACACGGTGCCCAGGTTCAGCGCCACGATGGTGGCCAGCAAGCCGCGGGCGTGCCATTTCTGGTCGGAGTTGAAATAGGGCGTGGCCAGCGCCCACACGCGGCGCGCGAGGGTGAAGGCAAGGGCTTTGCGTGCAGGGTTGGTGTCCATGGCAGGGAGAAAATGAAACAGGTGACGCATCGTAGCGGCAGGAACAGGCCGGTTTGTGCCGCGTTTTTGGCCGCTTTGTCCTAGCGGTGGCTGCCTACACTGGCCCGGTATTGACCCGTTGGAACCCCTCATGAAGCGTTTTCTCTCACACCTGTTTTGGTCGGTTGTCTGCGTTGGCTTGGTGGCCTGCGGTGGTGGCGCCGAAAAAGGTGGCTCGTCCACCCCGACGCCTGCCACCGTGTTGCAGGCCATTTCCATCACCCCTTCCAGTCTCTCTCTCCCTGTGGGTAACTCCCAGGCGTTTGTGGCCACAGGCACCTATTCCGATGGCAGCTCTGCGGCCCTGACTTCCGGTGTGGTGTGGGGCAGCAATGGCCCTGCGGTGAACATCAATGCGGGCACCGGTGTGGCCACCGCGGTGTCTGCGGGCATGGCCACGGTCACCGCTTCGGTGGGGACTGTGGTGGGCTCGGCCTCGGTGGCGGCCACCGCCCTGCCTGTGGTGGGCACACCTTACCGGTCGGTGGCAGCAGGGCATTTCCACACATTGGGCGTGCGCAATGACGGCACGCTCTACGCCTGGGGCTTGAACCAGCATGGCCAGTTGGGCGATGCCACCTTGGTTGACAAAACCGCGCCGGTCCGCATTGGTTCTGACGCCAACTGGAAGCAGGTGGCTGCGGGCGAGTACCACAGCCTGGCCATCAAGACCGATGGAACTCTGTGGGCCTGGGGTTTGAACATTGACGGCCAGCTGGGTCACGCGGTGGGTGACACCAACCGGCGAACGGTGCCCGTCCAGGTGGGGAGTGACACCGACTGGATGGCGGTGGCCGCAGGCAAGAACCACAGCCTGGCCCTCAAAAGCGATTTCAGCCTCTGGGCCTGGGGCCGAAACGCCAGTGGCCAGTTGGGCGTGGCCGCTGGTGACACGAGCAACCGGTACGTGCCCACCGCCGTGGGCAGCGACACCGACTGGATGGCCATTGCCGCCGGGGCTGACCACTCTCTCGCGCTGAAGAACGCCAACAGCCTGTGGGCGTGGGGCCTGAATGCCAACGGCCAGTTGGGGGACAACACCACCGTGCGCAAAGAGGTGCCCACAGCCGTGGATGCCACCAACACCCCCAACACCCAATGGGTGACGGTGTCAGCGGGGGGGGCGCACACCTTGGCCGTGCGCAACGACGGTGCCTTGTTCGTGTGGGGCAGCAACGCCCAGTCGCAATTGGGCAATGGCTTGGCTGGCCCATTGCTCACGCCCACGCGGTTGGGGCTCGAGACGGATTGGCAGTTGGTGGCGGCGGGTGGTGCGCACTCCGTGGCCAAGAAGCGGGATGGCTCGCTGTGGACATGGGGCAGCAACACCCATGGTCAGCTGGGCAACGGCACCGTGTCCGTTGTGACCGCCCCAGGCCGATTGGGCACGGCCAGGGACTGGTCCAATCCTGTGGCAGGCTGGGACAGCACCTTTGGCCAACGCAACAGCGACCAGCTCTGGGGCTGGGGCCGCAACACCGAAGGCCAGCAAGGCAACGGCAACCTGCTCAACGTGCTGGCGCCCGCCGTCGTCCCCTGAAAGGCCCAAGACACCCTGCTGCTTCGCGGGGTGTTCTCACCCTGCCGCGTTCGAAATCCCGCTGACCACATGCCCGGCGGGCACGTGCCGGGCAGCGGATTCGATGTGGCCGGTCTGGTCGTCGAAAAAGAAGTCGGGCTCGAACTCCCGCAGAAACCCGCCTTTGTCCAGACCGCCCAGGAACATGGCTTCGTCCACATCGATCTGCCAGCCCATCAATGTCTGGATGGCGCGCTCGTGGGCCGGTGCGCTGCGCGCCGTCACCAGCGCGGTGCGGATGCGCATGTGAGGGGTGTTGGCTTGCTGCATGCCGTGCAGCGCGACCAACAACGGTTTGAATGGCCCGTCCGGCAGGGGGTGGGCTGCATGGGCCACTTCGTGCTGCTGAAAGGCGCTCAACCCCTGCGCTTGGTACACCTGTTCGGCCTCGTCGGAGAACAGCACCGCATCACCATCGAAAGCGATCCGCACTTCATGCGGGTGCGCGGTGCTGGCGTGGGCCGACTGGGGGTAGACCTGGGCCGCCGGTACACCCGCAGCCAGTGCTGCCCTCACATCGCTCAGGTGGGTGCTGAGAAAGAGGTTGGCTCTCAGCGGCTTGAGGTAGCGCCAGGGGGCTTCGCCCCGGGTGAACGCACAACGGCTGATGGGGAGCCCGTAGTGGGCGGCCGACCGCATGACCCGCAGTCCGCTGACCGGATCGTTGCGCGACAGGATGACCACTTCCACCCTTTTCTGTCCGCCCGCGTTAAAGGCCAGCAGCTTTCTGACCAGGGAAAACGCCACACCCGGGCTGGCGGGCACGTCCAGTCTCTGGCGTTGCAACTCCATGTAGGCCCGGTCATCGCCTTGTTCAAACACCCTGTTTTCTTCTTCGAAATCGAACAGCGCGCGAGACGAAATGGCCACCACGAGCTGGCCTTCAAGAGAGGTTGACATGGACGGAGGTCGCTTTGGGTGTGAAAGGGGAAGAGAGAAGATTCGTGCTCATTCCCGGGTCGCAGGGGCCTGTTCGACAGGCCCAGCAGGGGTTTCGCGGCGGGCCATCGGCGACAGTTGGCGGTTCAGCACACGGACCGGTGCAGGCATCACCACACAGCCTGGGGGCACATGCCGTGTGACCACGCAGTTGGCACCGATCACGGCACCGTCACCGATGTCCACCCCACCCAGGATTCGCGCACCGGGGTACACCATGACATGGTTGCCCAACCGGGGGTTGCCAGGCAAAGGGCCGATGCCGAAAGTGACTTCATGGTGAATGCGGCAGTGGGCACCGATGCGGGTGTCCCAGCCGAAATACACGTTTTGAGGGTGAAGAAGGCAAAGTCCAGGTCCGATTTCCGGTCTGTGGCCGCTGGCCCACAAGTCGATGTTGAACCAGTGACAGGGCAGGCGCAGCAAGCGGTACAGCAGCCATGCGATCCACCTCAGGGGGGGATGCAATCGGGTTGCCCACATGCCGAAGCGGTACACGGCGGTGATCCAGAAGCCCGGAAAGGTGTACCAGGCTTCGTTGAACTCGGCATAGGCACCCCGGTCGGCGCGCAGGTTGTGAACCAGTGTTTTCATGCGCGGTGGCCCATGACTGTCAGGGTTTTCCGACTTGACGCGCTGCCACCCGCAGGAACTCCGTTGCCACGTGGACCTGTCCCGTGGCGTTCAGGTGTTCACCGTCATCGGAGTAGGGGGGGTACAGAGAGGGCACATCCACCCCGTTCCAGTGCTGTGTCCACAGCCGTCCGTCGGGCTGGGTGGCCTCTGTCCTGGCCAAGTCGAACACAGAGCCCAAAGGGCCATAGGTTTGCCTCAGCAGCTGGTTGTACTCTTCCCGCTTCAGGTTCTCCAGCAGACCGTAGGGGGCCTTGCCAACCAGCTTCTTGAGGCTGACTTTCCACCCCGACTGAACCGTGGTCAGCGGCGTGGTGATGTGGAGCAGTTTCAGTTTCGGGTGCGCCGTGCGAATCCGGTCCACGGTGCGCTGGTATTCGCCGAACAGCTGCTTCACGTCTGTGCCCGCCTGGAAATCGATGTAGCAGAACTTCAGCATGGCCAAGTCCAACTTGGCGCTTTGGGCTCCCATGGCCTGTTCGAACGATTTCAGTTTTTTCAGGGGTTGGGTGTTTTCCGCCACATGGGTGTGCCCCAGCACGGGGGCATCGATTTGAGCGGCAGAGTCGAACTCGGTCACAGTCAATGGCACCTGGGCATCTCTGGCGAGTTGCCGCACGCCATCCAGCAGGTTGTCTCCGACAGACTGGTGCCCCAGAAAGATGCGCTGGGTGGACAGGACTTGCAGGTCCGCCCGGACCGCTGGTGTGTTTTGAGCCCGCAGTGGGGTGGCGTTCAGCGTGCCCGCCAGCGCCACGGCGACCAGCGGCCATGCGGCCAGCAAACGGGGCAATACCCGGTCCGGGGGGGGGATGGAACTGTTCATGGCGGGGGCCGTGTCAGGTTTTTTTGCGGGCCACGTAGGCTGCGATGTGAGCGATGGAATCCAGGTTCTCCGGCAGCATCTCTTCGTCTTTCACTTTGAGGCCATAGTGCGATTCCAGAAAAGCGATGAGGTCGAACACCCCTGTCGAATCGACGATGCCGCTGTCGAGCAAAGATTGCTCGTCGGAAAGCTCTGCGGGTCGTGGCACATAAAAATGGCTGGTGACGAATTCACGTACGGTCTGGGCAATCATGGGGGAACTCCTGTGGGGCGATGTGCGGTCAGCACAGCCCGGTTTTGGTTATTTTTCCGGTTTCGGTCTTGGGCAGCTCGTCCAGAAACCCGATGCGCTGAGGCACCATGTGATTTTCCAGCCGTTGCCGACATTCGGCTTGCAGTTGGGCTTGTGTGAAGCTGGCCCCAGGCTCCAGCACGACGAAAGCCTTGATTGCCATGCCCAGCACGTCATCGGGTACGCCGATCACAGCGGCTTCGCGCACGCCGGTGATGTTTGTCAGCGCGTTTTCCACTTCGCTGGGCGAAACCTTCTCTCCGCGTGATTTGATGATGTCGTCCATGCGGCAGAGAAAGTAGACATAGCCTTCTTCGTCCATGCGGCAGCGGTCCCCTGTGTGCAACACCATCTCACCTGGGCTCGGACCTGGCTTGAGCCGCCGGGCCGTTTGATCGGGCTTGTTCCAGTAGCCTTTCATGACCGTTCCCCCCCGAACCACCAGTTCGCCGGTGCTCCCCGGGGGCAGCCGCTGGCCGGATTCGTCCACCAGCCAGACTTCCGTGTTCGGAATGGCAATGCCCACGCTGTCCGGCTTGCGATCGATGTCCTGAGGGGGTAACCAGGTGCAGCGTTTGCATTCGGTGAGCCCGTACATGGAATAGATCTGTGCGTTGTCGAAAACCCGCCGCAACATGTCGATGTGTTTGCGTGTGAGGTTGGCAGCGGTGTTGGTGATGAACCTGAGGCTGGGGCATGTCCCCGCTTGCAACGATGGCATCTGGGCCAGCAGGGCAAACATGGTGGGCACGCCAGGGAAGCCGGTGGCCTTCTCCTGTTGCAGGCGCTTGAGCGTGTGGGCCGGAAAGGCAAACGAACGTTCCAGCACCAGTCGTCCGCCCACACGGAACGCCATGATCATCTGATACAGCCCGTAATTGAAGGCCAAGGGCAGCACACTCAGGATGATATCGGTCGATTGCAAACCGAGCAGACAGGTGATGGACTCCGCTGCGGTCAACATGTTCCTGTGGGTCAGCATCACACCCTTGGGCCGCCCGGTGGATCCCGATGTGTAGATGAGCGTGGCCAAGTCTTGGTCGATGCCCTGTCTTGGCGGAGGGGTGTCACGCGAGCCATCGGCCAGCGCCGCTTCCCAGCTTGCCCAACTCCCTTCTGTGGGCAAATCCCTGGTGTCCTCCACACCCGACACCACTGCCGTCTTCAGCTTGCTGGCGACCACTTCTCCTAGCGGCCAGACGGGCAAAAGATGGCCTTCGGTGATGAGCGCACTGGGTTGGCAGTCGTTCACAAGGCCAAGCAATTTGTCGCGCTTGGTCAGCGGGTTCACCACGCACACCACGGCGTTGGCTTTCAATGCGGCCCAGAACGCCACCACCGACTCCACCGAGTTTTCACCCCACACCATGACCCTTTCACCGCGAACCACACCGGTTTTCACCAAGTGGTGGGCCAGTGCATTGGCTTTGGCATCCAACTGTGAATAGGTGACGCGGCGCGCTCCGCACACCAGAGCCTCCTTGTCGGGCCATTGGCGTGCGCTGTGCTCCAGGTAGTCGTGCAACTGCGGGACCCAGCCGTGCAGCTCAGACATGTGTGGTCTCCGATGGGTGTGTGGCAAGGTCCACATCCACTTTCAGTGGCAACCGCGCACCGATGGACGGCTGCGGTTCCAGAAACTGGCTGTGGAGCAATTGCGTCGACAACACCGCGACCAGGGCCATGTTGTCCGTGTTGGACGGTGTGCCGCCGCTGGAGCGGCACTTGGCCAGCAGTTGGCGCACCGTTGGGGGATCGAACACGTTTGTGGCTGCCAAGCTCTCGGGTGACAGGGCCGCCTCCACATACTCGGGCGCGTCGGGTCCCACAAAGCACTGGGCATCTGGTGCCCGGTAAGGCTGCTTGGGGCGCTGGATGATGCTGTCCGGGATCCGCGCCGAAGCCAAGTGCTTGAGCACGTGTTTTTCATCCAGCACGTGCAGTTTGTGCGCGTCGGGCAGGCTTTGGGCCAGGGCCACCACGTCTTTGTCCAGAAAAGGAAAGCGGCCTTCCACCGAGTGCCCCAGCAGCATCCGGTCGCCTTGAGATGCGAGCAGGTAACCGTGCAGCAGCGTGCGGATTTCGATGTGCTGGTCCTGCGCCAAGGCACTCCAGTCATGGAATTCACCGGGTAGCGTGGCCAGAAAGTCGGCCACCACGTGGTGGCCGGCAATTGCGTGGGTCATGTCGGCTGACAGCAACCGTTGCACGGCGGCCGTGCTTTGCCAGCGCGGACCGTGGGCAAAGCCGGGTTGTGGGGCCAAATCCAGGCCTCGGCCAAAAAACTGTCGCGTCATGGCCCTTTGTGCCACCGGCGAGCGTGCCATGTAAGGGTAGAGCCTTTCCAGCAGACGGTGCCGCCAGGCAGAGTGGGGCTGGCGTGCCCAGAACCGGCGGACTTTGCCTTCTCGGAACAGGTCGTAGCCTGCAAACATTTCATCGGCGCCTTCCCCGGTCAGCACGGCTTTGATCCCGTGTTGCCGGACCAGTCCGGACAGCAGAAACAGCGGTGCCGGTGCCGTGCGCAGCAGCGGACGCTCGGCGTGCCAGACGACATCGGGGAAAGACCGGGCAATGTCATGGCGGGACACACGCACCTCGTGGTGTTCGCTGCCCAGCCAGGCCGCCATCGTGCGCTGGTGGGGGCTTTCATCGAACTCGGCATCGTCAAAGCGCAACGAGAAGGTCTGGAGCCGGGTCTGTGTCACGCGTTGGCCCAGCGCCGCGATCAACGAGCTGTCCAGCCCGCCCGACAGATAGCACCCCACGGGCACGTCGGCGCGGGAGATCCGCAACCGGGTCGCTGCCTGCAGCGCCTGGTCCACGGCGGCGCTGGCATCGGCCAGCGTTCCCTTGAAACCCCGCTGATCGCTTGTGCCGCAGGGGTAAACGGGTGCCTGCACCTGCCAGCTCTGAACGGTACCTCGCCAGTGGCTGCGCACTTCACCTGGTTGCAACTCGCTCACGCCTGTGAACACACTGCGCGGGGGCACCGGACACCAGAAAGTCAGCGTCTGTGCCAGCCCGACCGGATCGAAGGTGCGGGAAAGTCCGGGTTCGCCCGCGAACAGCGCCTTGGCTTCGCTGGCAAACAGCAGGCGGCCTTGGTGTTCGCAGACGTGCAATGGGCAGATGCCCATGGGATCGCGTGCCAGCACCAGCCGTTGCGCCTTTCGGTCCCACAGTGCCACGGCCCATTGGCCATTGAACCTCTCGAACGCTTGCGGGCCCCAGGTTTGCCAGGCCGCCAGGATCACTTCCGTGTCGCTGCGGGTCCGAAAACAGTGGCCGAGTGCTGTCAACTGCTGGCGCAGCTCCACGTGGTTGTAGATTTCGCCGTTGAACACCACCCACACCGTGCCACTGGCATCGGCCATGGGTTGCTGGCCTGTGTGCAGGTCCACCAGCGACAGGCGGGCGTGGGCCAGGCCTGCCATCGCGTCTCGGTACAGCCCGAATTCATCCGGGCCTCGGTGCCGCTGGCTGGCAACCATGCGCTGCAAGGCGTCGCGCGACGGCACCTCCAGCCCTGGCCGCAAGTTCACCACACCGGCGATGCCACACATGGCGGGGTCAGAGGTCGGTGTTGGGCTCGACCAACAGCGCTGGCATGTGGTGGTACTGGGTGGCCCGGCGTTTGGCCTGTATGTCCCTGTAGACACGCTCCACCTGTTCGGTGGTGATACCCACCACCTGCGCCACCTCACTGGCCGGCACCCCTTGGTTGAACGCGTACAGGCACAGATCCATCTGGTGGTGGGGAAGGGCGAAATAGAACTCTTCCTGGGTCTGGGGCAGCGAAAACGTGTCGGTGGTGGGCGCACGGCGGCGGATTTCTTCCGGCACGCCCAAGTGTTCGGCCAGTTGATACACCTGCGTTTTGTAAAGGTGCGCAATGGGTTTGAAGTCCGCAGCCCCATCGCCTTGCTTGACAAAAAAACCTTGGTCGTATTCCAGCCGGTTGGGGGTGCCTGCCACCGCGAAGTTCAGGCGATCGGCGTGGTAGTACTCCACCATCTTGCGCACGCGCTGCTTGAAATTGGTGGCCGCCACGATCTGAAGGTAGGCAACCCCCGTCAGCCGAACGGTTTCGGTGTCTCCTGCCGGGTTTTGCACCGTCAGGCGGGTGACATTCAGCCGTTCGGCGTCCAATAGCGAGGGCAACACCAGCTTGAATTTCCAGCCAGGGCCGAACGCAGGCACCACGGCCCGGATGGCTTCCATTTGCCGCTGGTGGCAACCCAATCCGGTGAGCGCAGGGGCAATGTCCACCACCACCGCCTCGACCCCCATGGCTTGGGCCAAGACACGGCCAAACCGCAGGGCGTCATCGCTGGTGTCGTTTTCCGGCATGAAAATGCCAAACACCTTGTCGGGGCCCAGCGCCTGCGCGCACAAGGCCGTGACCACCGCGCTGTCGATGCCTCCTGAAATGCCCACCACGGCACCCCGGCGTTTCAGTTGGCCCAGCACTTGGGCGCGAATGGTCTGTGTGATGCGTTCGACCTCTTCGGCACAGTTCAGCACCAAGTCGTTTTTGTTCATGTATCGCCCCCTCCGGCGGTTTTGAACAAATGTTACTTCACCAGCTGGTTCAACTGGATGATGGGCATGAGAACGGCCAGCACGATCAGCATCACCACGCCACCCATGGCCACGATCAGCAGCGGCTCCAGGATGGTGGCCAGTTGCAGGGCACGGCGCTGCACCTCGTTGCCCAGCTGCTGGGCGGCGCGCTGCAGCATCACGGGCAACTGACCGGTTTGCTCGCCCAGGCGGGCAAACATGGCCAGCAGGCCGGGGAAGCGTTTTTTCCCCGCCAGGGCCGAGGCGAGGGGGGAGCCTTCGCGCACCAGGACCAGGGCATCGAGCGCGTCGGCCCGCATGGCGCGGTTGTGCAAGGTGTCGGCCGCGGTTTGCAGGGCTTTCAGGATGGGCACGCCCGCTCCTGCCAGCATGGCCAGGGTGGCCGCAAAGCGGGCGGCGTTGTACCCCCGGGCCAGTTTGCCCACCAGCGGCAGGCGCAGCCAAGTCGCGTCCATGCGCAGCCGCAAGGACTCGTTTCGTCGACCCAGCACCAGGCCAGTGCCAGCCGCTGTCAGCAGCAGGGCACCCAGCCAGCCCCAGTGGCGCACCGCGTCGCTGATGGCCAGCATGGCCACCGTGAGGAAGGGCAGGGCGCGCTTGCTGCCCGCAAACACCGAAGCCACCTGGGGCACCACATAAGTCACCAGAAACAGCACGATCACCACCGCCACCAAACTGACGATGGCGGGGTAGAGCGACGCGCCGATGAGTTTGCCCTTCAGGGTTTCGCGGGCCTCCAGGTCGTCGGCCAGGTTGTCGAGCACCGCACCCAGGGCACCGCTTTGTTCGCCCGCCGCGATCACGGCGGTGTAAACGTCTGAGAACTCGCGCGGGTGTTGTTGAAGGGCGCGGGCGAACGTGGAGCCCGCGTTGACCTCGGCGCGCAGCGTGGCCAGCAGGTGGCGCTGGCGCTCGTCATCGGCCTCGTCGGTCAGGGCGCCCAGGGCACGTTCCAGCGGTAGACCTGATGCCACCAGTCCGGCCATTTGCCGGGTCCACACGGCCAGCGCCGCCGGGCCGTAGACACGGCTGGCCCAGAGGGTGCGATGGAGCCCGGTACCGCCGTCGGTGGCCTGCGCCGCAGCGGGCTCGACCACCAGCGGCACCAGCCCACGGCTGCGCAACAGGCCACGGGCAGCGCGCACGGTGTCGGCTTCCAGCAGTCCTTTTTCGGTTTGACCACTGGCTGTGAGGGCTTCAAAGGTGTAGGCGGGCACGTCAGTCCCTCGTCACGCGCAGCAGCTCTTCTCGGCTGGTGGTGCCGTTGGCCACCAGGCGCTCGCCGTCGGTGCGCATCAGTGCCATGCCTTGGGCCAATGCGGTGGCCGTCAACTCGGACTCAGGGGCGCGGCGGTGGATCAGGCTGCGCATGGCGTCGTCCACCACCAGCAATTCGAAAATGCCGGTGCGTCCGGTGTAACCGGTGTGGCCACAGCGGTCACAACCGACCGGATGCCATTGCCCCTCGCCATCGCACCGCTTGCAATGGGGGCACAGCCGCCGCACCAGCCGCTGCGCCAGCACGCCCAACAGGCTGGAGCTGAGCAAAAACGGCTCGATGCCCATGTCGGTCAGGCGGGTCACGGCGCTGGCCGCGTCGTTGGTGTGCAGCGTGGCCAGCACCAGGTGGCCGGTGAGCGAGGCTTGCACGGCGATTTGCGCGGTTTCAAAGTCGCGGATCTCGCCGATCATGATCACGTCCGGGTCTTGCCGCAGGATGGCGCGCAGGGCCTTGGCAAAGGTCAGGTCGATCTTGGCATTCACCTGCGTTTGGCCCACCCCGGCCAACTCGTATTCGATGGGGTCTTCCACCGTCATGATGTTGCTGCGTGCGGCGTCCAGCTTCTGCAGGGCCGAGTACAGCGTGGTGGTTTTGCCAGAGCCCGTGGGGCCGGTGACCAAAATGATGCCGTGCGGCTGGGCAATGAGCTTTTCAAACCGCGCCAGCGTGTCGCCCTGCATGCCCACGGCTTCGAGCGTGAGTTTGCTTTCGGTTTTGTCCAGCAGACGCAGCACGGCGCGTTCGCCATGGGCGCTGGGCAGGGTGCTCACCCGCACGTCGATGGCGCGGGTGCCCAGGCGCAGGCTGATGCGGCCGTCTTGCGGCAGGCGTTTTTCCGAGATGTCCAGCTCGGCCATGATCTTCAGTCGGCTGATGAGGGCGGCATGCAGCGCTCGGTTGGGGCTGACCACGTCGCGCAGCGTGCCGTCCACCCGAAAGCGCACGGCGGAATGTCGCTCGTAGGGCTCGATGTGGATGTCGCTGGCCCCGTCGCGCGCGGCCTGAGACAGCAGTGCGTTCAGCATGCGGATGATGGGCGCGTCATCTGCCGCTTCCAGCAGGTCTTCCACCGCGGGCAGTTCCTGCATCATGCGGCTCAGGTCCGCGTCGCTTTGCACCTCGCTCACCACAGCCGCAGCGCTGCCATCGCCCCCGCTTTGGGCCGCGTACACGGCGCTGATGCGTTGGGCCAGCTCGGTGGCGGGGTGGCTCTGCAGGCGGCGGGCGCCGTGCTGGCGCATCACCTCGCTCAGCGCCGACAGGCGGGCTATGGCCTGGGCTTCTTCGGCGTCGGTCTGGGCCGACTCAAGGCCAGCCCAGTGCAGGCAGCTGTCGTCACCGTCCTGCTCCAGCAGCAGCAGGTTTTCGCGGGCGAAGGCGTAGGGCAGCGGGTATTTCACGGCCTGTCTTTCACTGGGCCGGTGTGGCCGCGGGTTTGGGCGTGACCGCCGGAGCCACAGGCAAAGCGGGCACGTTCACCGCGCTGCCCAGGCCATTGCCCAGGGTGGCGGGCAGCACGGGTGCTTCGTTGATGCCCAGAATCCGGCTGGGCTCAGGCTGTGACTGCTGTTGCAGCGTGCGCATCATGTCGTAGCGGTCTTGGGCCAGGGTCTCGGTCTGGCGGGCGTCGCGCACCACCACGGGTCGCAGGAACACCATCAGGTTGGTTTTCTTGCGGCCCCGGCTCTGGCTTTTGAACAGGTTGCCGATGATGGGCACGTTGCCCAGGCCGGGCACCTGCTCCACGTTGCCCGAGTACTCATCCTGCAACAAGCCGCCCAGCACCACAATCTGGCCGTCCTGTACCAGCACGTTGGATTCGATCGAGCGTTTGTTGGTGGTCGGGCCACTGCTGGCCGCCACGGTGGAGGCCACCACGTTGGACACCTCCTGGTAGATGCTCAGCTTCACGGTGCCGTTTTCGCTGATTTGCGGCTTGACCTTGAGCGTCAGGCCCACGTCCTTTCGCTCGATGGTCTGGAACGGGTTCACCGTGCCACCCGTGGTGGCGGTGGTGTTGGTGTACTGGCCGGTCACGAACGGCACGTTCTGGCCAATGATGATGCGGGCCTCCTCGTTGTCCAGCGTCAACAAATTGGGGGTGGACAGCACGTTGCCTTCGCCGTTTTCTTCCAGAAAACGGGCCAGGAAACCGAGCACGTACACGCCTCCCTGCTCCTGGGCCAGACCGAAGTTCAGGCCTTTGGCGGGCACCACGGCGCCACTGGCCGCCCCAGCGGCCAGGTTGATGATGTTTTTGCCAGCGGTCCCGAAGTTGCTGCCCAGCAGGCCGATCACGCTGTCGCCCTTGTTGCCCAGGGCACCTTGCCACTGGATGCCGAATTCGGCCGCGCGCTCGGCGTTCACCTCGGCAATCAGGCTTTCCACGAACACCTGGGCACGGCGGGTGTCGAGCTTCTCGATCACGGCGCGCATTTGCCGGTACTGTGGTTCGGGTGCGGTGATGATGAGCGAGTTGGTGGAGGGATCGGCTTGGATCTGTCCGCCGGTGGAGGGTTGGTTGTTGTTGGACAGTGCCGTGGTGGCCGCTGCGGAACCGCTGCTGCCCGTGCTGGCATTGGTGCCCACCTGTCCGGTGGTGGTGCGGCTCGCGGTGCCGGTGGTCAGGGAGCCGCTGGTCCCGTTGGTGCCAGTGCCTTCTGCGGCCATGGCGGCGCGCAGCGTGGTGGCCAGTTGCACCGCGTCTGCGTTTTTCAGGTGCACGACGTGCACATTGCCGCTCGCATTGGCCGAGCTGGGCTGGTCCAGCTTTTCCACCAAAGAGCGCACCAGTGTCAGCCGTGCGGGATTGGCGGCGCGCACCACCAGCGCGTTGCTGCGGGGCTCGGCCAGAATGGCCGTTTTGTAAGTCGTGTCGGCCTGGCCTGTTCCGGCCGCAGGGGCACTGCCGCCTTCGGTCAGGCGGACGACCATGGCCGCCAGATCGGCTGCCACGGCGTGTTTGAGCGGGATCACCTCCACATCGGTGGCCGGGGCCACGTCCAGCGCGGTCACGATGCGGCCCAGCCGCTGCAGGTTGTCGGCGTAATCGGTGATGACCAGCGAGTTGTTGCCAGGGTTGACGTTGATGGTGTTGTTGGGCCCGATCAGCGGGCGCAGCACGGGCACCAGGTTGTTGGCGTTCTCGTGGCGCAGGGCAAAGATCTGCGTGACGATCTGGTTGCCCCCTGTGGCGGCCGATGGCAGCTGGGCAGCGGCGCCGGCGTTCACCGCCCCGGCCTGCAGCTTGGCGTCGGCTTCTGGCAGCACCTTGTACAGGCCCCCGGCTTCCACCAGGGCGAAACCCTGCAGGCGCAGCGCAGCGGCAAACTGGTTCAGGGCCACGGCAGGACTCACAGGGCGCTCGGTGGACAGGCTGATCTGGCCCTTCACCCGGGGGTCCACCACCACGTTTCGCCCGCTGAGCGTGGCCATGGCACGGGCTACCGCCTCGATCTCGGCGGCCACGAAGTTCAGGGTGATGGGCTCGCCCGGCTTCACGCTCGGCGGGTTGGTTGGGGCGGGCGTCTGGGCCCAGACATTTGAATGAAAAATGCCATAGACGCACACCCCTATTGCGAGGGCAGCTATGAAATTGTTTTTGTTCGAACCAGGGGTGCGGGTCATGCGTGTCATCCGATCTTGATGAGGGTGCGCGCGCCTTGGCGGCGGCCCAATATGTTCAGCAGGTTGGCCAATGCTTCTTCCCGGCCTGGGCTGGCCTGGGCGTCGCCCTCGAAGCGCAGGCGTCCGGCCACCCACTGGCCTTCGCCTTGCAGCCGCAGGGCGCCGCTCTGGGTGGTCAGCGTCAGCCGGGCACCGTCGCCGCGCGGACTGCCTTCGCCTGCGCCGAACCACTGCAGCCGGTAGCTGCCCATGGGGCGCAGGGTGGACAGTCGGCTGGCGGTGTCGCGCATGTCCAGCGTGGCACTGCCTTGACTGCGCAGGCCTGACGGGCTGAACCACAGGGCGACGCCCGGTGTGTTCAGCACGAGCTGGCCCTGCAGCTGCAAGGTGTTCCAGGGGGTGCCCAACCCTGTCAGCAGGGCGGCGGGCCATTCGCTCTGGTGGGCGGGCACAGACACTTCCAACGCCCGCCAGCTGGCCTGCAGCGACAGCGTCAGCCCCTTGGTGGTGCAGCACGGCGCGTCGAGTGCCACCGTCAGACCCGGCCACGACGGGCGCAGTGCCCAGCGCAGGCCGCCGGGCAGGGCCGTGCGGTCCTGGCTGCCCGTGCCACCGGTGAGCAGCACATCGGCCTGACCTTGCCACACCGTGCCGCGGGCGTTGACCAGTTGCACCTTGCCGCCTGTGGCCTGGGCCACGGGCCCTGCCAGCCAGCGGGCAGGGGCGAAACCCAGCACCGCTGCCGCGACGCCCAGGCCGAACGCCAGGGCCAGGCCGCTGCGGCCCGCCAGTGTCAGGCTTGGCGGGGCCGTGTGGCGGGGGGGGCGTGCGTTGCGGGCCATGGGGGTCAGCGCACCAGTGCAAACACCGCGCTGCCTTGCCACACGCCTGTCGGGGCGGCCGATGCCGCCGCCGGTGTGGCCGGTGGCGTGGGGTTGGCGGGGGTGAGGCGGAGTTCTGCGGGCACGGTGCGGGCGTTGATGCGAACCTCGGCCAGCCATTGGGCCAGGGTATCGGCACCGGTGGAGGTGAACGTGGCGGTGGCCTGGTCGCCCACCACGCTCAGTTTGGCCGTTGGGCCCAGGTGACGCTGGGTGGCGGCCTCCAGGGCGCGCAAGGCCTCGTCGCGCCCCAACTTGGGTTGGGCTTGCAGGCTCTGGGCCTGGGTGGCCATGGCTTGCAGCTGCTGCAGTTCGGCGTCAAGCCGGGCGTGTTGGGCCGGTGCCGTGCGCAGTGTGGCCAGGGCCGGGGCCAAGGCCAGCCACCACAGCAGGGCCGCCAGCACGATGGCCGCAGCCAGGCCCAGGGCCTGGCGTTCGCGCGGGGCCAGGCGGTCCAGCAACGGTGCCCCATGACGGGCGATGAACGAGCGGGCATCGGTGTTCATGGGCGGGGCGCACCGGGTGCTGCGGCTGGGGTGAGGGTCAGCACCGGTGCCGCGTACTGGCTTTGCCATCCTTGGGCTTGCAGGCCCTGGCGCAGGGCCGTCACGGCATTGTCGGTGGCCTGGGCCAGGGTCAGGCGGGCTTCAGAATGGGTGAAATGTATAGCTGACAACGCAATACCATCTTGCGAAAAACTCGAAAATTGTGCCAATAAAATCTCCGCATCACCGCTGCCCAGTTGACCGCTGGCGCGTTGCAGGTTGGCCAGCTCGCGCTGCATCTGGCGCGGGGCGTCCAGCACCAGCGTCACCGAAGGGAAGGTCTGGGTCAGCCATTGCCTGGCCTGCTGCTGCTTGGCCTGCAGGGCTTGTTTTTCCTGCCACGCCAGGGCGTTCAAGCCCAGCACACCGCTGGCCACCAGCACGCCCAGCCCCCAGCGGGTGGGCCGCCAGGCGGGGGCGTGAACCAGTTGTTGCCAGGCGTCGCGCAGGCGCTGGCCCCGGCGTGCGCTGGCCGACAGCCTCAGGTCGAACTGCGCGGCATTCCAGCCCTCTTGGGTGCTGCGCAGCAGGCGCTGGGCAGGGGTGTCGATGGCGAAGGGCTGGCCGGTGGCCGCTTCCGCCCGCGCGGTGCAGGCGGGCTCGGCCAGGCGGGGGCTGTCGTGGGCCAGGGGCAGGGTGGCGACCGGATGGTCACTGAGGGGTTGGGCGACCACGCCCAACGGCCCCACGTTGACCAGCCAGGCCTGGCCGTCCTGCGTCAAGGCGTGCTGGCGGGCGTCGGCGCAAGGGGCCAGGTCAGGCACGATGCGCGACACCGGCCGACCCGCCGCCTGCAGCGTGGCCAGGTGGGCGAGCAAGGGGGCTTTGTCACAGGCCAGCAACCAGGCGGCCTGCCCGGTTTGCCAGCCGGGTTGCAGGGCGAGGTGCAGGCTGGCGGGATCGGCCAGCAAACGGTCTTCCAGCAGGCCGTCCAGGGCCTGGCGCAGGCGTGCCGCGTTGATCTTCGGCACCGTCACACGGTGCCACGAAGTGGCGTGCACCGGCAACACCAGCACCACGGTGTCGTCGCGGGGCAGCAGCGCTGCCACGTCCTGTCCGTGGGCATGGGCGGTCTGACCATCCAGGCTGTGGGCCCAAGCCCATTCCGTGGTGCCGCCGCTGCCCTGCCAAGCCAGGGGGCGGACCATCAGCACGGCAGCGCTCCGGGCCGGCTGTCAGCCATGGGGAAAGAGAAAGCGTAAGGG
>Ga0075012_10000372_pt1 | contig 48582 bp, 42 predicted proteins | sample All_14_2_FD_71474 | JGI IMG/M metagenome (GOLD analysis project Ga0075012, IMG submission 71474) | Freshwater microbial communities in response to fracking from Pennsylvania, USA - Allegheny Zone_MetaG_DW_15 | ecosystem: Environmental > Aquatic > Deep subsurface > Groundwater > Drilled...
GCCTCGGTCATGATGTCGATGGCCTTGGCCGTCAGCTGGCTGGCGAGGCGAACATTCTGGCCACGACGCCCGATGGCGAGCGACAGCTGGTCGTCCGGCACCACAACCTCGATGCGACCTTCATCCTCGTCGATGACGACGCGGCTGACGGTCGCGGGCTGGAGAGCGTTGACGACGAAGGTCGCAGTGTCCTCGCTCCAGGGGATGATGTCGATCTTTTCGCCCTGCATTTCCTGCACGACGGCCTGCACGCGGCTACCCTTCATGCCGACGCAGGCGCCGACCGGATCGATCGAACCGTCACGGCTGATGACGCCGATCTTGGCGCGGCTGCCCGGATCGCGGGCGGCGGCCATGATCGTGATGATGCCGTCGTAGATTTCGGGCACTTCCTGCGCGAACAGCTTCTTCATGAAGTCGGGATGCGCGCGGGACAGGAAGATCTGCGGACCACGGTTCTCGCGCACAACGCGCAGGATCAGGCTGCGGATGCGGTCGCCGACGCGGACGACTTCGCGCGGAATCTGCTGGTCGCGGCGGATGACGCCTTCGGCACGGCCCAGGTTGACGACGACATGGCCGAATTCGACCGACTTGACGACGCCGGTGATGATCTCGCCCTGGCGATCCTTGAATTCCTCATACTGACGCTCGCGCTCAGCGTCGCGCACCTTCTGGAAGATGACCTGCTTGGCGGACTGGGCGTCGATGCGGCCAAGATCGATGGCGGGCAGCGGATCGACGATGAAGTCGCCGACGACGGCGCCCTTCTGCAGCTTTTGGGCCTGCTTGACGTCGACCTGCTTGAAATAGTCCTCGACCAGCTCGACCACTTCCACGACGCGCCACAGACGCAGGTCGCCGGTGTCCGGGTCCAGCTTGGCGCGGATGTCGTTTTCGGCGCCATAGCGGGCGCGCGCGGCGCGCTGGATCGCGTCCTCCATCGCCTCGATGACGATGGCCTTGTCGATCATTTTCTCGCTGGCCACCGAATTGGCAATGGCGATCAGCTCGGCCCTGTTGGCGGAAATGGCGTTTGCCATGACTAGACTCTCATCCTTCCGTTTCGATCTCTTCCGCGCCTTCAGAAGACAGCGGCATGGTAGCAGAAATCAGCGCGTCGGTCAGTACCAGCTTCGCGCTGTGAATATTGTCGAAGGCGATGCGTACGTCGCCCACCTTCGGATCGGTCAGCAGCACCTCTTCGCCGTCGAGGCCCGCGAGGATGCTCTTGAACTGCTTGCGGCCGCCGACCGCCTCCGTCACGTTGACGCGCGCTTCATGTCCCACCCAGTCGGCATAGTCTGACAGGCGCGTCAGCGGACGATCGATGCCGGGCGAACTGACTTCCAGCCGATAGGCTTCCTCGATCGGGTCGACCTCGTCGAACAGGTCCGACAGGCGGCGCGAGATGGCGGCGCAATCCTCGATCTTCAGCTGGCGGGTTTTCGGGTCCTCGGCCATGATCTGGAGCGTCGGATCGTCCCCGCCGAACATCTTCACGCGCACGAGCGCAAAGCCGAGGGCTTTCACCTCGGGCTCGATCAGCGCGGTCAGTGCGGCGATATCCGCCATCGAAACATCCTGTATGGAACGCAGCACCCATCGGCGCCGGTCCCGGTGGGCCAGCCTCAACATTGTTACCGATGTCGAGAAGTGCCTGTCACATAGGCGGGAAAACAGCACTCGGCAAGGGGTCTTGGCGCATCGCCTCTGCCAATGCCGCGTTTTCCGCCCGGATGCGCACGGTGAGCATGAGCGCATTGAGCAGGGAATAGAGGATGGCCATGCGCCAGAGGCCCAAGGCGAGCGGCACAACCGCGATTTCCAGTACGACGATCACATAGTTGGGATGACGCAGAAAACGATAAGGTCCGGAGCGGATCGACGGAAGGCCGGGCACGACGATGATACGCGTCGTCCATCGCCCCTTGAGCGTCGTCACAACCCACCATCGGCCAGCCTGCATCAATAGGGCGACGGCCACCAGCGGATAATTCACGGGGTTTCCAAGGCCCCACCACCACAGGCCGGCAAGCCAGGATGCATGCATCAATACCATGGCAGGATAGTGCGCCGCGCCATATTCCCGTCCGCCCTGCGCCATCAGGCGGCCTGTGTTGCGACTGGCAATCACGAGCTCGCACAAGCGCTCCAGCGTCAGCAGCGCCAAGAGAATTGTCCCGACGATCATGCCGCTCGATCGACCATCAGGCCACTTGTCGTGAAGCCCGGCCCGAGCGCCAGCATCAGCGAGGGACCGGCCAGTCCTGCCGCAATCGCCCGTTGCAGTACGAAAAGTACGGTGGGCGCCGACATGTTGCCGTGCGCGCGCAGCACGGCACGCTCATGCACGAGAGCCCCCTCGCCCAGCCCAAGGCTGGATTCGATGGCCGCGATCACCTTTGCGCCACCCGGATGGCAGATGAAGGCGGCCAGCGACGCGCGCGCGCGCGCTACGCTGTTCAGGATGTCCGCCACCCCACTTGCAAGATTGGCTTCCACGAACGGCGGGATCGCCTGATCGAAGACCACTCCAAGACCGGGGTCGTCGATGTCCCATCCCATGATGCCGATCGTGTCGGGCCACAGCTTTTCCGCGCCTGCGCCGATCGCGGCGATGCCACCGCAACCCGGACGCAACACCGCCGCCGCTGCACCGTCTGCAAACAGCGCGCTGGCGACGATGTTCGCCTTGGTCAGCTTGTCGAGCCGCACCGACGTCGAGCACAGTTCGACCGTTACGAACAGAACCGTCCGTCCGCGCCCACTGCGCGCGATGCGCGACGCCAGCGCCAGTCCGCTGACGCCGCCCGCGCAGCCGAGGCCGAATACAGGCACACGTTCGGCATCGGCGCGAAAGCCCATGCGTCCAGCCAGGCGCGCTTCCAGGCTGGGCGTCGCGATCCCGGTCGTAGAGACGGTGACGAGCGCATCGACATCCCGCGCCTCAAGCCCGGCAGCCGCCAAGGCTTTGCAGGCCGCTTCCTCATACAGCGCTTCTGCCGCCCGAAGGTAGACCTCTCCCCGCGCCTTCCAGCCATGATCGCCGCGATACCAGTCGGGCGGGCAGACCATGTGCCGCCGATCAATACCGGCATTGTCGAACACGGGTTCCAGCTTCTGAAACAGGGCCGTCCGCATGCCGAACAGGTCGCGTGCCAGCTGCTTCGCGTCGGCCTGACTGAGCACATGTTCCGGAACTGCCGTCGCCAACGACAGCAGGGCTACGGGTTGACCGTCGGCGTTCAAGCGCCGATCCCCTGCATCGAGGCAACTTCGGCGCGTCTCGCCGGTTTGCACGGCTGCCCACTGCGGAGAATCGAAATGTACGTCCGGCTCATCGCCACCGCCTGCTTCGCCCTCGTCGCCGGATGCGACTCGACGCCCACCCTTGCTACAGAAAACGCCGCAGCGGCGGCAAAACCGTTCAAGGTGGCGACCATTGCCGACTTCGATTCTCCATGGGCGGCGACCTTCATGCCGGACGGGCGCATGCTCGTCACGGAGAAGGCGGGTGAGCTCATCCTGTTCGATCCGAAGAACGGAACGAAGATCCCCGTCACCGGTATCCCCAAATCCGACCATGAGAACCAGGGCGCGATGATGGACGTCGTCCTGCACCCCGATTTCGCGAAGAACGCCATGGTCTACCTCAGCTGGTCCGAGTTGGGCGATGGCGGCAAGGGGGTAGCGCTAGGCACCGGCAAGTTCGTACAGGCCAGCGACGGCAACACGCAGCTGCAAGGTTTCAAAACGATCTTCCGCGCCACGCCCTATGTCGAGGGCAACGGTCACTATTCCGGCCGCATCGCCTTTTCGCCCGACGGCAAATATCTGTTCTTCACCAATGGCGACCGGCAGAAATTCGATCCAGCACAGGACCCGAAAGCGACGCTGGGCAAGGTGTTGCGCCTGAACCTGGATGGTACACCCGCCGCCGGCAACCCGCTGGCAGCCAAGGGTTTTCACCCGGCCGTCTGGTCCTATGGCCATCGCAACCTGCTGGGCATCGCGTTCGATGCCGATGGCCGCCTGTGGGAACAGGAGATGGGACCAAAGGGCGGCGACGAAGTCAATCTGGTGCAGCCCGGACTCAACTATGGCTGGCCAAAGGCATCGAACGGCAGCCATTATGACGGCCGCGACATTCCCGATCACAAGGCCGGCGATGGCTTTGAGGCGCCCAAGGTCTGGTGGAACCCGTCCATATCCCCCGGTGGCCTGCTCTATTACACGGGCGCGATGTTCCCGCAGTGGAAGGGATCATTGTTCATCGGAGGGCTTTCCAGCCAGGCGCTGATCCGCGTGGCGCTGGACGGAGACAAGGCGTCCAAGGCCCACCAGTGGGACATGGGCACACGGATTCGCGACGTAAAGCAAGGCCCCGACGGCGCGCTCTGGTTGCTGGAAGATGGACAGGACGGCGCACAGGGCCGCCTGTTCAAGCTGACGCCAGCATCATAGCCGCAGCTCCACCGGCGGCACGCGCATCATGTCCTCGGGCGGCGCTTCCGCCGGCCGGGCGACCACGAAACCATCTTCTACGCGTATCCCCTTTTCCAGCAGGAATGCCGCCGCGCCGCGCATATGCGCGCCAGACATCATGACGTCATCGATCAGGATGACACGGCCAAGCCCCCCCAGCGTGCCGGAGCGCAGGTTCACCCTGACGGCCGTTGCCGTGCGCCGCCCCCCCGGCGAACTGCGGGGCAAGGGTTGCGCAAAGCTCAATACCGGGCGGCACACGAACCTTGGGTCGCGTTCCTCGATCGCACGGGCAATGAAGGCCCCGAGGAAAGGCGCATCCGGCTGGACATGGCCGGTGGACGGGATCGGCACGATCGACGCCTCACGATAGCCCGCCTGCTTCATCAGGATCAGCAGCCGACGCGCCGCGAAGGCGATCGCCCGCTGTCGGTCGAACGGGCGATCGGAAAAGCTGCGGGTGCGCCCGTCCCATATCCGGAGCTGGTATGCCTCTGCCCCTGTTGCGGGTGCGGGCTTTTCGTTGCGCAACGCAGCAAGCATGTCCCAGACCTCGACGTCGACGTCGCGCCAAGGCCCGAGCCAACCCGGCCCGTCGCTTCGATAATAGGAGACGGCATGAACGCGCAGTATCCGGCCCCCCAGCGGCTAGCGGTTCGATTTTCGGAAATGCGAATCGATCGCGAAATGTTATGGAAAATCCGCGACAGCAAAATTTCAAATGTGCACCATTGTTCATGCTGCACGTGCAGCAATGCCCCAAAACGAGACAGCGGTGCAATTGAGAACCGCCTCAGCGACAGGCGCGCCATCCAAATGCGCCGCGCTCAGCCTGATCGAGATGAAAGTGATCCCGGTGAGCGACATTGTAATCAGGCGACAAAACCGTTGAAAACAGACCGCACGCACCGTTCCGCACGCGACGCAGAAAGGTTGCCTTTGGCCCGTCACCTTTCCAGTCGTCGCGCACGCTGATGCGTTGTCCATCGGCCAGTACGAAGCCGGATATATCGATGGCGTCGGCGGTGGCATGTTCGCTGAACCCGCCGGACGCGCGTCCGTACATCCGGCGACAGTTATAGCTGCCGAAGTGGGTGATGGTCCTGACGGGTTGAGAGAAGAGCCGCTGCGCTTCAGCCTGCACGACATGCCACTCCCACATCTTCAGAGCAGCCGTCACCGGGCAGGACGGCGCGACCTCCGCTGGCGCGAATGCCACGCTGCCCGCCGAGGGCTGGAGGCGGACGGCATCGACATAGGCACACTGCTCCCTGCCGCCGAGCTTCATCGGCACATAACGCACGCCGGCGCGATCCAATAGGGCGCGACATTGCGGCGGGTCCTGCGTCAGCCGCGCAAGCTTGCGCCCGGTGAAGAGGCCTGGTGGCTCCGAAAGATCGAGCGGCGTCCAAGGCAAATCCTGAGGCCGGCCCTTGAACCATGCAAAGGCCAGGAACAGCCCCGCAAGGGCCAGAACGGCCCAGATGAGCATGCGTGCGACGGCAAGCGGAGCCGCCGGGCGGCGTTTTCGGGCGCGCGGCACGCCGTCAGCCGCGCATGGCAGTGCCGATGGGCTCCGATGTCACCGGATAGCCGAGGTGAGACGGGATACAGAGATGGGGGCCATCAGCCCGTTCCTCGACCCACGGCGTCACCTTTTCTATCGGTGTCGCGAGTGCATGCCGTGACGCTGCCTCAAAGCTGTCGAACTGCGCAAGTCGTTCCAGGTTGCGCTGGGTCGGGAAAATGATCCGCCCCTCCCCACGTGCGCATCGGTCAAGCACTTCAGCGGCACTGGCCCAGAACAACCGCACATTTTCGCGCGCGTCGACCGTTGCCTCGACGCCGCCCATATCCCGCGCCAGATAAAAACGCGTATCGAAGACCCGCCGAACCTTTTCGCCTGCATTGGGGTGCCAGCGGGCGAAAGGAACGAGCGCATGCGGATCGATCGTCAGACCAGTACGCGCGAGCAGTACGGAAAAAGCCTCACCAGCATGAAGGCCGTGACGCAGCGCACTGACCTGATCCGGCGCAGGCGTGCGGTCAAAGCCGACCGCCATGCCGCTTTCCTCAATCGCCTCGCGAATGGCGGCGATCCTCGCGGCACCTTCATCGGCCGGCATCATCCAGCCGAGCGAAGACGCCAGCACCACGTCATCGGGATCGACCGCGCCACCGGGAAACACCAGCGCCCCGGCCGCAAAGGCCATGCTGCCGGACCGTTCGACGATCAGCAATTCGGGCACGCTGCTGCGGCCTTCACGGAATATCACCACCGTTGCCGCGGGGCGGGCGTGCATTGCCTCGTTCGCTGTCATGACATGCATCTAGGAGCCGCCTGCCCGTTGGGGAAGCGCAAGCCCGCAATTTCGACGCAACGCGTCACGCCTTCATCGCAAGTGCGCTCAGTTCCTCCAGATCGAGGTCACGCTCCAGCTCATGCAATATTTCCTCGTCTATTGCGCCCGATCGATGCAGGCGCAGCAGCTCCGCACGGCCGGCCGCGATAGCCTCCAGCACAAGATCGAAATGGGCATGGAGCCGTTCACTGTAATGCTCCTCACGGCCGACATAGTCGTCCGCCTGTGCCGCCCGCATCTGGTAGCGCTCCAGCAGCCGTGGATGGATGAGGGTGCCAGCCTCATCATAGGCGCGCAGCTCGACGATCCTGACCTGCGCCTGCGCCATGGCCGCCTCCGCCGCACTCATCGTCATGTGCGCCCGTTCCTCGGGCGGTTCCACCAAACCCATGCGCCGGATCAACAGGCCAAGCGTTGTCCCCTGCACCAGCACGGTCGCGAGGATGACGGCGAAAGCGGTCACCAGCATGAAGTCCCGGCCGGGGAAATCGTCGGGCACGCTGAGCGCGACGGCCAGCGTCACGACTCCGCGCATGCCCGCCCAGCCCAGCACCGTCGCCGATCGCGCGCCAAGCTGCGTATATCGCCGTGCGCCCAGACGCCTTACTGCGGCGATGACGATTTCAGACCCAAATATCCAGACGAAGCGCGCCAACGTCAGAGCGAGCAGGATGCCGAGAACAGGCACCGCCATTTCGTCGATCACGACGCCGAAACCGCCCACGCGCTCGACAACGCCGCGCAACGAGGAGCCGATCAGCATGAACACGAAAGCTTCCATCAGGAAGATCATCACGTTCCAGAACGCGGTGCCCTTCATGCGGACTGCGGCGGAAAAGACGATGTGCTGATACCAGCCACAGACAAGACCGGTCGTGACCGTAGCGATGACACCGGAAACGTGGAAACTCTCCGCCAGCAGGTAAGACGCCCACGGCGCGAGGACGGATGCGGCGATCCGCAGATAATCGTCGCCCAGCCTGCGCACCAGCACCACCCACGCGGCAGCGACCACGGCGCCCACCAGCACGCCGCCGGCCGTGAGCAACAGAAAGGTGCCAACAGCATCCACGGCACTGAATGCGCCCGTCACGCCCGCCGCGATGGCGAACCGGAACAGCACCAGCCCGGTCGCATCATTGAACAGGCTTTCACCTTCCAGCAGGATCGACAGCCGCCGCGGCAGTTTCACACGCTGGAGGATCGCCCGCGCCGACACAGCGTCCGGCGGGGAGACGATGGCGCCCAGCGCCGCGCATGCTGCCCAGGGCAGCGACGGAACGAGCAGGTGTGCGGCGACCGCCACGGCGACAGTCGTGAACACCACCGCACCCAGCGCCAGGGACACGATCCCGATCATGTGGCGGCGCAGGTGGCCCAGCGCGATGAACCAGGCCCCGTCCATCAGCAACGGCGGCAGGAATATGACCAGCACCAGCTCCGGATCGAGCGATATGACCGGCAAACCGGGCACGAAGGCCAGTAGCGCGCCACCCGCCAGCAGGGCGACGGCAGGCGGCAGCCCCAGCCGGTGCGCCCCATAGTGCAAAATGATGATCGCCAGCAGCATGCCGATCACCAGTTCGAACAATTGCACCGGATCCATGATTCCCCTTCCGAAGCTGCAGCGGCGTTAACTGTGTCCGCTCAGCGGTAAACACGCAACATGCGGTTTACACGGGGACACGGGCTGGCTCGCCGCCGCGACAGAGAGGTGCACGATCGAGACGCAGAGCCGTCAGACGTCGGCCAGCGCTACCCGCTTGCCTGTCCCGCTCGCCTGCTCGATGGCCGCGATCAGTTGATGGGTTCGAACGGCATCCGCAAAGCTGGGGACAGTGCGCGTTCCGTGCCGCAGGTCGGCCGCCATCGCATGGTACATCTCTCCGACATTCTGCGCATAGGGATCGAGCCCCAGCGTCGACCGGTAAGTTTCCGGAATGGGCATGGGGGCCATCGCCGGCTGATCGCCGCTGGCGCCGGCTATGGACAGGTCCAGAAACTGCCCATGACCGCCGATCGCCGTCGCCTGCAGGTCGCCCGCAGTACCATTGATTTCGAACAAAAGCCCCGTGCCACGGGGCATGCCGCCGCGATAATGGATGGACAGTGGCACCCCGCTTTGCAGTTCAGCAGCGACCAGCACCTGATCCGGCGAAGTCATCGGCAGGACCTCTCCGGTTTCCACGACCGTCGCCTGCCCCCGCATGGTTTTCACCAGCGACGTCACATTGGCGATCGGCCCCAGCACGTCGGTTACCGCCGACAAAGTATGACCGAACGGAATGGTCAGCATATGCGCGCCGTTCCGAACGTCCAGTGTATAGGCGTTGGGTACTTCGGTCACCGCGCCCCAGCTCATGCCCGTGCCGATCAGCGTGGCGGACAGCACATCGCCCACAAAGCCGCTGTCGATAAGGTCACGCAGATAGAGGAAGCCAGGTGATACGCGCGCCTGCGTCCCCGCAACCGCCAACACGCCCTTTTCCTGCGCCAGCGCCGTCATCTCGCGCGCTTCGGCCAGGCCGTTGCCGATCGGCCATTCGCAATAGACATTCTTGCCCGCCGCTATCGCCTTGCGAACGATTTCCAGATGGTGGGGCACCTTCACGCACACCGTGACCACATCGACTTCGGGATCGGCGACCAACGCATCCACATCCGAAAATGCGCGGCCGACGCCAATCACATCGACTGCAGCCTGCGCCGACGCAGCGCTGGTATTGGCGATACCGATCAGCCGAAAATCGTCCGGCAAAGCCGCGATCGCGGGAACATGTGCCAGATGTCCCCAGCTTCTGCCGGGCTGAATACCGACCAGTCCAACGCCGAAGGATGATGTCATTGCCTGCTCTCCAAAGATTATGCGCCAGGCCTATCGTCCGGGCGGACTCCGCGCGCCCATCATTTCTTGATGCTTGTGCGTAATTGTTCAAAGATTTCTGATTGCAACCCAACCAGCCCGGCATCCAAGATGCGCGCCAGATATAAAATGGAGAGAGACGCATGGGCAGGCTGGAAGGCAAGGTTGCCATCATCACGGGCGCGGCGCGCGGCATGGGCGCTGAAACGGCGCGCCTGTTCGCCGCTCAGGGCGCGAAAATCTGCGTCACCGATGTCCGCGATGCCGCCCCGGTTGCAGCAGAGATCGGCGGTTCCGCCATGGCCATGGAGCATGACGTATCCGACGAGGATCGCTGGCGCGCTGTGGCCGCAGCGGTGGCCGAGCGTTTCGGCCGGATCGACGTGCTGATCAACAATGCCGGCATCGTCTTTTGGGGCGGATCGATCCTGGAGATCGAGAAGGCGGATTTCGATCGCCTCTACAGCGTAAACCTGCTGGGCGCGTGGCTGGGCATCAAGCATGTCGCACCGCACATGATCGCGGGCGGCGGCGGGTCGATCGTCAATATCTCTTCCATTTCCGGGATCACGGCCATCAACGGCATCGCGCCCTATGCCGCCAGCAAGTGGGCGCTGCGGGGCATATCCAAAACCGCTGCGCTGGAACTGGGCCCGCGCAAGGTGCGGGTCAACGCCGTATTCCCCGGCACCGTGAACACCGAAATGGGCAATGTCGCAAAAGAACCGAACGAAGCGCTCAATGCCCGGCAGAAGGGCCTGCCCATCCCGCGCATCGGTGAAGCCATCGACATTGCCAATGCCAGCCTGTTCCTGGCCAGCGACGAGTCCGCCTACATGACCGGCGCAGAAATGGTGATCGACGGCGGCCTGACGACAGGATTCTACAGCAGCGCGTTGCCCGGCGGTATTCAATAAGCGGATAGGGGGCGGACCGGCGTATTTCCCAAAGGAAATGCGCCGGTCCTGCGGTTTTCTAAGCCGCCCTGTCGAACCGCAGCTTCAACGTTTCCGCACCCCACTGCATATAGTGCCGACGCATACTCACGGCGTCCGCGCCATCGCCCAGTCGGAAGTTGCGCATCCGCCGCAGCAGCGTCTCGAACGCGATGCGCATTTCCGCGCGTGCCAGCTGGTTACCGATGCACAGGTGCGGCCCGGTACCAAATGCAAGATGCTGCCGCGCGTTCGGACGGTCGGCGACGAAGCTGTCGGGGTCTTCAAACTTGTCGGGATCGCGATTGGCCGCTCCCCATTGCAATTGGATGATGCCGCCCTCCGGGATGGTCACGCCGTCGATCTCCACATCCTCGAGCGCGCGCCGCCACAGCGCCTGCACCGGTGCGTCGAAGCGCATCAGTTCCTCGATGAAATTCGCGATCAGCGCCGGGTCGTCGCGCAGGCGCTGCTCCAGTCCCGGCTGCTCGATGATCCGCAGCATGCCTGTGGGGATCAGCAGCGTGATCGAGTCATGGCCACCGACATAGAGCGGCTGCACGAACCAGGCGAGTTCCTGATCCGTCAGTCGCCGGCCATCCACCTCAAACGTGCGCGCGTGGTGCATGAACGATCCGTCCTCCGCCTCGGCGGATATGTTCGCGCGTTCCACCATATAATTGAGCAGTTCGATGACCTTGCGGTTCATCGTTACTTCGTTTTCTTCATCGAACGTCGGTTCGGTCAGCGCGTTGGACGCGTTGGTCCAGTCCTTCAGCTTTTCCTGATCCGCGCGCGGCAGGCCCAGAAAATCTCCGGCAATGATGGCCGGGAACACGCCGGCAAGGTCGCGGGCAACGTCGATCTCCCCCGTATCGATGACGCGATCGATCGCCTCGTCCACCAGTTGCTGGATATATTCCTCCATCTTCGCCACGCGCTGCGCGGTGAAAAGCCGGTCGACCAGCGACCGGAACATGCGGTGGGACGGCGGATCGTTCGTCACCAGCGTGTGCATCTGCGGCCACGCATCCTGCTCATACATGGCGTCGATCTGTTTTTGCAGCGGCGTGTCGCGCTCGACCAGAATGCCGGTCTTGTTGGAAAAGCGCTTCGTATCGGCCGCGATCCGGCGCACTTCGGCATAGTCGGTGACGACATAATAGCCGTTGCCGGGATCCCTGTAGACCTTTTGCCCCTGCGCATGCATGCGGGCGTAGGTCTGGTATGGGCAGCCCTGCTGCATTACGCGCGTAAAGTCGATCGGATCGATCTGGTCCGTGGCGGTGGTCATCATCCTGGCTCCCGAAATACGCGCCCTTGGGCATTGTCGACCGATCATCGCCAAGGCCCCTGCGCGCGGGAACCCCGCGACCGGCGAACTATTGGAAGAAGTGCGGGAAGCTTCCACCCTCCCCCGCATGCGCCACGCGATCAGGCGCTATGCAACGGGCAACAGAAAAACAGCGGGAGAGCGCGATGACGGGGCCGAGCATATTCGACCTGACCGGCCGGCGGGCCGTGGTGACCGGCGGCGGAACGGGCCTTGGCTATGCGATGACGGAAGCACTGGCAGCGGCAGGCGCGACCGTGCTGATTGCTGGCCGCCGCGTCGACATGCTGACTGCGGCAGCCGATCAAATCCGCGCGACTCTGCCCGAAGCCATGCTGTTACAGGAGACAGTAGACCTCTACTGCGCCACCGATGTCGATCGCTTCGCTGAACGTGCGATCAACCGTCTGGGCGGCGTCGATATCTTCGTCGGCAATGCCGGCGCCGTCCATGCCCAGGGGTTCGGCTCCATGACGCAGGCCGAGGTCGACCGCACCATGCAGCTCAACCTCAACGCCAACATCGCGCTTAGCCAGAGCTTTGCCGCGCATATGATGGCGCAGGGTTGGGGTCGCATCCTCTTCAGCTCCTCGACCGCATCCCATCTTGCCGCACCGCTGCAGGGGAACCTCACCTATGCGGCGGCCAAGAGCGGCGTGAACGGCTTCATGCGCGTGATCGCGGCGGAACTGGGCCGTTATGGCGTCACCGTGAACAGCCTGATCCTGGGCGTATTCTGGACCTCCATCCTGCGCGACGCCGTCACTGCCCTGCGCATCGAGGAAGGCGAGGACGCGGCCGAAGCGCTGATCGACGGCTTTGTCGAAATGACGGCGCTCGGGCGGCTGGGCGAACCGGAAGACCTGCACGGCATCGTCCAGTTGCTGGCGAGCGACGCCGGCCGCTACATCACCGGCGCCAGCATCCCCATGGACGGCGGCACCAGCGTCATGATGCGCCCCTGGCGCGCACCCCTGCAAAATTTCGAGAGGACATCGGCATGACCCACGATCAGGAAAACCAGCTGCGCGCGCTGCAAGACCGGCAGGACATTCAGCACCTGCTGACACGCTATGCCCGTGCGATCGACCGGCTGGACATCGAATTGCTCAAGTCGCTCTACCACCCGGACGCGCGCGACGATCACGCATCGTTCAAGGGCACGGCGCAGGAGTTTGCGGAGCACGCCATCGGCTTCCTGCGCGATGCCTTCGTCACCACCATGCACCATGTGACGCACAGCCACATCAATGTGGTGGGCGACGAAGCGGCGGCGGAATCCTATTACTACGCCTATCACCGGATGGAGGGCGATCATGCCAAGGTCGCCGGCTTCTTCGGCAAGACCTATGCCGATCGCTGCGCGGCAGACGGCACGCTGGACGACGGCCATGAATTCATTTGCGGCGGCCGTTATGTCGACCGGCTGTCGCGGCGCGACGGCAAATGGCGCATCGCCAAGCGCGAGATCACCGTCGAATGGAAGCATTTTCGCCCGTCGACCCACGGCGACCCGGAGTCCGGCATAGAAGCCATCGCCGCGCCCGCACGCCGCGACCGGGAGGATATCGCCTATCGCTTCTTCGCGGAAATCGGGCCGTCGTCCTGACGCGGACCGAACGCTCCATCCTGCCAGTCCGTCGCAGCTTTATGTTCCTGCCCTTTGTTCCAGAACCCCGAATTGGCCGCCTCTCCCGCATGTCCTAGGACAGCTTCAGCAACAGCCTTGGGAGAGAGAGGCAAGTCATGACGGATTGGCTAGTCGATACGCGCACCCGGCCGGGCACGGACATTCAGCCGGGGGAAGCGCCCCACGAAGTCTATCAACGACTGATCGCGGACGACGGGAACAAGGCGCCGCGCGCCATCGCCACCAGCCTCCCCATGGATCTGGGCCTCGGCGGCGTCGACAAGACACGCTACTATGATCCTGCCTTTCACCGGCTGGAGGTAGAGCGGCTGTGGACGCGAACCTGGCAAATGGCCTGCCGCGAGGAAGAGATACCGGAGGTCGGCGACGTCGTCGTCTACGACATTGCCGACTACAGCCTGCTCGTCACCCGCGTCGGCCCGGACGAGATCCGCGCCTATCGCAACGCATGCCTGCATCGCGGCACGCGCCTGTGCGACAGCGACACCAGCGTGCGCCAGTTCCGCTGCCCCTTCCACGGCTTCACCTGGTCGCTGGACGGCGAACTTGCCGAAGTCCCCTGCCGCTGGGATTTCCCGCAGGTGGACGATGCCGGCTTCAGCCTGCCACAGGCGCAGGTCGGGCGCTGGGGCGGCTTCGTGTTCGTCAACATGGATCCGGACGCGCCGCCGCTGGCCGATTATATGGGCATATTGCCGCAGCATGTGTCGGGCGAGCATTTCGCCGGCAAATATATCGCCAACCATTTCCGCAAGGTGCTGCCCGCCAACTGGAAGGCCTGCATAGAGGCGTTCCTGGAGGCGTATCACTCGGTCGAAACGCATTCCTGGTCGCTGGGCTTCACCAACGACGCCAATGCGCAATACGACATCTTTCCGGACTCGCCCCACGTCACACGCTTCATGCACGCCTTCGGCGTCCAGAGCCCGCATATCGACCGGCAGCTGAGTGAGCAGGAGATATTGGCCGAACTGTTCAAGATCTTCTGGAACGGGGAAGACGCACCCCAACTGCCTTCGGGCGAAAAGGCCCGCCCCTTTGCCGCGCGGCTGGCCCGCGAGCGCCGATCCGAAGCGATGGGCCGCGACTATACCGGCTTCTCCGATGCGGAGAGCATCGATTCCATCGAATATTCGCTGTTCCCCAACCTCGTCCTGTTCAATGGGCTGATGGTGCCGACCGTCTATCGCTTCCGCCCCAACGGCAACGATCCGGACAGCTGCATCTTCGACCTCTATCTGCTGCTGGAAGTGCCGGAGGGCGAAGCACGGCCGGAGCCCGCCATGACGTTCGACATGGGCGACATGCGCTATGCCGACCTGCCCGGCCTCGGCCACTTTTTCGGCACCACCTACGATCAGGATACCAGCAACCTTGGCATGCAGCAGAAGGGCATGAAGACGCTGGCGCAGGACCAGCTCGTCCTCGCCCGCTACCAGGAGAGCCGGCTGCGGCATTTCCAGAACATGATCGACCAGTATCTGGCCGTCTTTCCGGAGGGCCGATGACATGAGCGCGGCCGATGACAACCTGATCGCCCGCATCACCGATCTGGAAGCGCGGCGCGACATCGTCGATTGCGTATGCCGCTACATGCGCGGGCAGGACCGGCTCGATCCGGACCTGCAGAAATCCGCCTTTCACCCCGACGCCTATATCGATTGCGGCCCGCTGGCCGGGACGGTGGACGAATTCGTCCACTACGCCCAGTCCGGCCTCGCCGGCTGCGCCTTCACCCATCACATGATCGGCCAGGTGCAGATCAGCATCGATGGCGACCGGGCGGAAGGCGAAGTCTATTTCATCGCCTACCACCGCATGACGCTGGACGGCGTGGACAAGGACATGATCTTCGGCGGCCGCTATATCGACGAATATCACCGCCGCGACGGCGCCTGGCGCATCTTCCGCCGCAAGGAAATCGCCGACTGGACCCGCGTCGACCCCGCCGCCGACGATTTCTTCGCGATGGAGCCCGCTTATGTGCGCGGCGGCCGGCAGGGGGCGGATTTCAGCAGCAACAGGGTTTGGCCGGGGTAGAAGGTCAACGTCCATATGGCCGACATGGGTGGGGAGCGGACTGTCAGCTTTTGGAATGATGACCGGCGATAACGGACGATGCGCGGAAAAAATCGTTCGGCAACAATCGCCGCGTTGCCGTCGCGCTCTCACTTCGTCAGATTGCGTTTCGCTTGCCAGCTGTTGAGATTGATAGGGCCGACGCAGATGCTATTCCAGAGGTTTTTACCAAGCTTTCTTGGTATGTTAGCAATCAACGCTCTGCTGTGGTTCGGCTTCAGAGTCTTTTTCCCGTGGTTCGCTACTTGGGAGCGATTAACGGCTGTTAGTGCTGGGATCGCTATAGGTTTTCTACTGTGGCCCCTGCGAGCGAAGTCAGAAAAGCACTCCAAGGGCAGCTAACCACCAGATTTCGTCATCCCGCCTTCTATTGGCCTCCTGAATGAATGACCGGCTTCAAGGATCAGGATTATCTGGCGGAGTGACCAAAAATGGTCGTTAGCAGACCACCCTCACCCATTCGCCCCCACCACATGCCGCGCCGCGACATAGCCGAAGGTCAGCGCCGGCCCGATCGACGCGCCCGCGCCGGGATAGGTGCGCCCACAAACGGACGCCGTTGTCGTGCCCGTCGCGTACAGCCCTTCGATCACCCGTCCCTCTTCATCCAGCACGCGCGCATGCGCGTCGGTGACGAGGCCGCCCCAGGTGCTGACGTCACCGGGCACGATCGACACGGCGTAGAATGGCCCGCGCTCGATCGTGCCCAGGCTGGGGTTGGGCGTGACGGTCGGGTCGCCATGGCTGCGGTCGAACTGCTTGGCGCCGCGCGCGAAATCGGCGTCGACACCGCTGCGGCAAAAGCCGTTGAAGCGGTCGACCGTCGCGTGCAACGCCACCGGATCGATGGCGCATTGCAGCGCCAGATCGTCCAGCGTGTCGGCGCGCTTCATATATCCGCTGTCGAGCCATGACTGCGGCGTCCGGCCCAACACCGTGCCCCACATATAGCGATCGCGATGGCGGCTTTCGATGATCGCCCAGGCGGGAATGCCGCGCCCGGCCTCCGCATGGCGGCGATACAGGCGCTGGCCCAGTTCCATGTAAGATCCGGCTTCATTGCAGAAGCGCTGCCCGTCCTGATCGACCAGGATCATGTGCGGCAGGCTGATGTCGAAATGATGCCCGAACGGAATTGGCGATCCGTCCTGTGCCAGCGCGCCTTCGGGGAAGCTGCCGTCGGGTGCGAGCGAGGACACGCCCCACAGCGCCTCGTCCATGCAGTCCGTCGCCGCGCCCAGCCTCATGGCCGCCTCGATCATCTCGCCGGTGTCGCCGGGCGCCGCATTGGTGCATTGGGCATAGACCGGCTGGCGGCCGTGGCTTTCGCGCATTTCGGCATTGCGCGCGAAGCCGCCCGCGTTGAGAAGCACGCCCCTCCGCGCGCCGATGCGCATGCGCTTGCCGTCGCGTTCCACGACGACACCGGTCACCCGGCCGCCTTCGCGCACCAGTTCCACTACCGGCGTCGATAGCCAGATCGGCAAGTCGTTCTTCAGAGCGATCTGCAGCAGCCGCCCCTGCATCGCCGCGCCGCCGCCGCGCACATCCTGCCCCATCAGCTTCTGCACAAGAACGCGGCCGAGGAAGCGCAGCAGGAACAGGCGCGACCGCCATGTCCGCTTCATCAGCAGCAAGGTGCTGAGTTCATCGGTCGTGATGCGAAAGGGCGGCATCTTCGACTTGGCCAGCCTGTCCTTCCACGGCCCCAGTTCGTTGATGTTGAACAGGCGCGGCAGCACGGTGCGGCTGGTCTGCTCGCCGCCCGGCAGGTCGCTGTGATAATCGGGCCAGTCCTGCGCGCGCTTGAGCTTCAACCCCTTGCCTTCCAGATAGGCGATCGCGGCACGGCCGTTGCGCACGAACGCCGCGCGCCGCTCAGGCGTTGTCGCCGGCCCATCATGCCACACCGCCGCATCCATATACTGCATCGACCGATCGAAGCTGTCGGCGACGCCTTCACGCTCCATCAGATGATTGTCGGGAATCCAGATACCGCCGCCAGAATAGGCCGTGGTCCCGCCGAACACGTCCAGCTTTTCGACGATCAGCGGCTGCAGCCCATGATCCTTCGCGATCAGCGCCGCGCAGACCGATCCGGCGCCACTGCCCACCACCAGCAGGTCGACCTCATGGTCCCAGCCCGCGCCGCTCACAGCTGCCCCGCCGGTTCGACCAGCGCGGTGGCAAGTGCATCGGCCTGTCGCGCGAAACCGTCCAGACTCTGGTCGAAGCAGATCACGACCACTTCCGAAACGCCCTGCTCCGCATAGCGCGCCAGCATGTCCGCGTCGCAGGGATGTTCGCCGGGCGACACCACCAGATCGATCTCCGCCATGCTGCGTCCCTCTTCCGCCACCAGTTCGCGCAGGGTCGCCAGCTTGGCCCCGAGCGCTTCGGGCAGCGTGCGAAAGCCGACCCATCCCTGACCATGGCGCGCGACGCGGCGCAGCGCCGGGCGGCTTTCCCCGCCGAAATAGAGCGGCGGGTGCGGCCGCTGCGCGGGTGCGGGCAACTGGATGCAGGCCGGCAGGGAATAATGTTCGCCTTCAAACGCTTGCTCGTCGTTGCGCCAGAGTGTTTTCAAGACCTGCACATACTCATCCGCCCGCGCGCCGCGCTTCTCGAATGGGGTATTGGTCGCGGCAAATTCCTGAGCGCTCCACCCGAGGCCGATGCCGGCGATGAAGCGCCCGCCCGACAGCAGGTCGATCGCCGTGCCCATCTTCGCGAAATAGACGGGGTTGCGCTGCGGCAGGATGGCAATGCCGGTGCCCAGCCGCAGCGTCTTGCTGTGACATGCCATCGCCGTCAGCGCCGACATGGGATCGAGCATGCCGGTTTCGGAGAGGAACGGCGGCGCTTTCCCATCGTCGGCATAGGGATAAGGATAGGCGGGATCATAGTCGCGAAACGTGACCACATGCTCCGACATCCACACGCCACCGAAACCGCGCTCCTCCAATATGCGGGCCACCCCGGCGACATAGTCGTTGAGTGGCTCCTTCTGCCGGCCGTCAAAGAATGTCTGAACCCCGATCCGCAATGTTCCTACCTCCGCGCGTTGACCGACAGCAGCACCGTGAAATCGACTTCGCGCACCGGGTCGCGGCCATCCCAGCCATCTGCCCCGCGCCGCACCAGCCCGCTCAGCGCATCGGCCGCGGGATTGGCGTCCAGCACTTCCAGCATGCACCCCAGTTGCGCGCGCGTATCCGCATAACAGACCCGCGCGCCGCCCGGCCGTGCCTCGGTCGCTGGCGCCACCCCTTGGGCCCGCAACTGGGCAATCGTTTCGTCATAGGCGCCATAGGCACGGCAGATATGATGGAAGCCGGACTGGCCCTTGGGCACTACGTCGCGATAGGCCGACGGCCCGTCGCTGGTCTGCTGGATCAGCTCGATCTGCATGTCGCCCGCCTGCGCGAGCGCACCGCGAAAGCGCAGCGGTGCAGGCGCGCCACGGTAGAGCGCCTCGGGCATGTCGACCTCGAACGTGAAGAACGGACCGACGCCCAGCGCAATCCATCCCGCCATCGCCGCATCAAGATCATCCACCACCCATGCCGCCTGGATGATAGGCAGCGCACACGCGATCGGCACGGTCATGCGGGCACCATGTCACGGGCTTCACACCACGCAGCAAGCTTTGGTTCGACGATCAGGCTCGCGGGTATATTGTTTACACCGATGCGCCGGTCGATCTCCTCATGGAACCAGTAGATGCGCCGTTCCTGATAATTGATCATCATGCCGGTGAACGCCTCTGAATTGAGCGACGCCTGGATCCCTTCCAGGTTCATCAGATCCTCGTTGAGCAGTTGTTCGTAGACGACCAGATAATCGTCCCAGAATGCCGGCCGGTCCCCTTCCCCCCAGTCCGGGCCGATGAAGATCGCCTCCATCTCACACTGGTGCGGCCCGCGCGGCCAGAACAACAGCAACGGAAAGCCGACCGTATCGACGGGCATCACCAGATTGGGGAAGACATGGAATGCGATGGCGTTTTCACGAAACACGTCCGGCATCGCATGGTTATTGGGCGCATCGCCATATTCGCCGAAGTTCACACCGGTCATGTTACGGCGGTTGACCAGCCGGCTGTGACCATTCGGCAAGATGCCCATCGCCGCCGCCGTTGCACTCAGCATCGCACCTACCGTTTCCGGGTGGATGGTGCGGACATGATAGACTTCCAGAAAGGCGTCGATCGCCGCCTTCCAGTTGCAGTTGACGACGAAGCTGCGGCGATCGAGCGTCCGCATGCCGGCAAGCCCGCAGCTTGCCATGTCCTGCATCACCGATCCCAGATAGGTTTCGAGCGGCGGCGCGTCGGGCGCAAGGCTGATGAAGGCGAGGCCGTCCCAGACGTCGCACCGCACTTCGAGCAGGCCGCGCTGCGTCTTGTCCAGCCCCTGGAAATCCCGTTCGTCCGGCACGCCGATCAGGCGGCCGTCGAGGCCATAGGACCAGCTGTGATACTGGCATCGCAGTAGCGACGCCTTGCCGCATGCGTCGCGCACGACCGGCGCGCCGCGATGCCGGCAACTGTTGAAGAAGGCGCGCAGACGGCGGTCCTTGCCGCGCACCAGGATGATCGGCGCGCCCAGCTTGTCGAACAGGCGGAACATGCCCGGCTCGCGGATATCGTCATCACGCCCGGCGCACACCCATCCGCCACGCCACACGGCGGCGAACTCGGCGTCGTAGAAATCCTGTCGGGAATAGCGGCCGCCGGGTATTTCCGGCAGCGGCGGGAACCCGTCTGGCACGGCCGTGCGCGCATCCTCATACCGGACGGCTGCTTCGAATGCTTCGATCGTCGATGGCTTCATGACATCCTCGCCCGCCTGAGCGACCGGGCCGGATGGACCAGCCCGGCCCGGCCCGCTATCAGAACTTCATCTCGACCGTCCCGCCCCACAGACGGCGTTCGCCAAAGCTTGTGAAGGCACCAAACGCGCTCTGCTGTCCAAAGCCGTAGTAGATCTTGTCGAACAGGTTCTTCACGTACAGGTACGCGCCGTACTTCTCGTCGGACGTCCGCACGCCGATGCGTCCGTTGACGATCGCGTAGCCATTCTGCTTCAGGAAACTGGAATTTTCCGGATCGAAGAAGAAAGCGCTGCGGTAGGACACAGTCGCCGATCCAACGAAATTGAGATCGTCGTTCATTGGCCGGGTCACGTCCAGTGTGGAGCCGAATTGCCATTTCGGCGCGTTCAGCATGCGATTGCCACTGGCGTCGAAATTGACGGCGTCAGCCACCACGAAATCCTTGTACTGTCCGTCGGTATAGGCGCCGTTCGCAGACAGAGTAATGCCTTCTGCAACCTGCCCGGTCAGTTCCAGTTCCAGGCCCTTGACGGTCGCCTTGTCAGCATTGAGCACGAACGACGTTGCCTCGGCGCTCAAGGTGCGGGCGACCTGCAGGTTCTTGTAGTCGTAATAATAGGCCGATGCGACGACGCGCAGGCGGCGGTCGAACAACTCCGCCTTGTATCCCAGTTCATAGCTGGTCAGCTTCTCCGGCTTAAACTGGTTTACGCCAACAACGAAGCCGTTGACCGTAGCGGTGGGATTCAACAGGTTGTTGAGACCGCCGCTCTTGAACCCCTTGGCCCAGCGTGCATAGACGATGCCACCCGAAGGGATATTGTAGTTGAGCGTCACGGCCGGCGTGAACGCCGTCTCCTTGCGCGCGCCGTCAAATTCCACGCCACCGGTCAATATCTGTCCCGGAAACACAAGCGTACGCTTTTCTTCAGAATAACGGCCCGACCCGATCACCTCGAAGGCATCGCCAAACTCATAACTGAGCTGACCAAACACGGCGAACGCCTTGGCCTTCAGGGTGGAGTAGAGGATCGGCAGGGTGATGCGCGGGAATTCACCCGCGATCACCTGTTCACGTGTCAAGCCTGCCGCACCGCCGGGGAGCAGGATGGAGCCCACTTCGCCGGAAATGCGGTCCTTGGTGGTGTCGTGGAAATAGGTGCCGCCGGCGATCCACTGTAGCGGGCCATCGCCGTTCGAAACAGCCCGCAGTTCCTGGCTGAAAATCTTCGAATTGAAATCTGCGGAAAAGCCGGCAAGCGGAATGGGCGTGGCATCGATTTCGGTGGAGCCGACCTGCGTGTTTTCGCGGTACGACGTAATGGATGTGATCGTGACACCGGGCAGATCGGCTTCGATCTTGGCCGAAGTCCCCCAATCCTCCAGCCACTTGAAGCCCTGTTGGTCCTGCGTCGACGTCCGCCCGGGGCGGCCAGTGACGATATCGCTTGGCGCGATGTCAAAGCCGGTGATGGCGGACAATGTGGCAGCCACGATTTCCGGCCGGGTATTGATCCATCCCGTCGTGTTGCTGTCTGCGATGTTCGTGTAGTCGCCGCGCAGGACAATCTTCACATCGCCCAGCTGGATTTTCAGCTTTGCGTCGATGGAATCGCTGTTCTTGTCCTCGTAATCGTGCCGGCCGCGGGGGCCCTTTTGCGGGAAGTCGAAGCCCGGCGCGAAATTCAACTGTCGTGTATCGCCGGCCGTGGGGCGCAGCGGGTTACTGGCGTAAGGTGATGTTGCCTTTATCAGACCGTCGCGCTCACGATGAGATACCGCCACGTTGAACGCCACATTGTCCGTGACGGGAACGTTGGCGAACACCTGCGCCTCGAGCGTGTTGAAATTGCCGTAGGTAAAGCGGCCAAGCAGGCTGTGCTCGTCATTGGGTTCCTTCGTGACGATATTGATCGCACCGCCAGTCGCGTTGCGGCCGTAGAGCGCGCCCTGCGGCCCCTTCAGCACCTCGACGCGCTCCAGATTCACCAACTCCGTGGACGAACTCGATCGCGGGCGCGGCACATCGTCGATATAGATGGCGACACTGTTTTCCGCATAGTTGCCTGCGACCTGATTGCCGATGCCGCGCAGAAATGGCGTCAGATAGCCATTCGATCCATATTGCATGGTCAGGCCCGTGACCGAATTCTGCAGCTCCTCGATGCGGGAAATACCCTGTTTCTGCAGCAGCGTGGAATCAACCGCCTGGATCGAGAGGGGCACCGCCATCATGCTCTGGCTGCGGCGCTGGGCCGTGACGATGATGTCGGCAAGTCCGCCGCTCGCGCTATCTTGGGCCTGCGGTGCGGGCGGTTCAGCCGCAGCGTCCTGTGCCATGGTGGGGACCGCCGCCAGCGCGCACCCCAAGGCGGCGCAACCGCCAAGCAGATTCCGTCGTGTTGTGATGAGCATGGCTTCCTCTCCCTGTTGCGCATTCGCACGCATCCGTCCCGTCCTCGGGATCGTTGCAGCGTGCTTATGCAACAGGGCGGCAGGTCGGCATACGGCACGACCACGTCGATTCTTGAACAACTGCGTTTTGCATCAAACCTGTGCGCAACTGCGCGCCGAGCATCGAGGCGGCATGCGCGGCAGAGATGGGTTGACAGCGTATGCTGACATACTAGCCTGCACAAAAAACAACTGAAAAGTTGGATGTGGAGGGTGCCATGACCAGTTGCGCGGTCGTTCCAGAGCCGCTGGAATTCTATCGCAGTGATTTCCCGGACCCATTTGAGGCGGTACCGTCCAAGCATTCCGCGTGTATCAATCAGCGGCGGCGGCGTTCGGAAATACTGTGCAATGTCAGGCGCCTGCTGGCCGAACAGGGTTATGCTGGCGTCAGCCTCAAGGAAGTTGCGCTCCGCAGCGACGTGTCGATCCAGACCGTCTATAATCTGGTGGGCAACCGGGCGACACTGCTGGCTGACGCGGTGGTCGAACATATCGGCGCGCATGGGCAACTCGCTTTCACGCGCGCGGGCTATCCCAATCCCATTATCGGGCTGTCTGATCTCTATTGGGAAGGCGCGGCACTCTATCCGCAATATACGCGCAACGCCACGCTGACCTATTTTCCGCCGGATCGCCCCCTGTTTGAACAAATACATCGACGCGGTGCACTGCTGCTGCGCGACGCCTTCCGCATCATGGCTACGCAGGGGAAACTGCGAGCCTGCGACATACAGATATTGTCGTCGCGCATCGCCGGATTGCAAAGCATCACCGTTCTGGACGGGCTGAGCGGCTTTGGCGACCTATTCGATCTGCGGCGCGAACTGGTCAACAGCGTGGGCCTGATGCTGCTGCCCGTCGCCACGGGGCAGCATGCGGCCGAAATCGAAGAATGGCTGCAGGCCTTCGATCCGCGCTCCGTTGCTCGCAGCGAAGCGGAATGACTGCATGACCTTCAAGATCAAGGCGTTCCTGGTACGTAAGCCCGGAATGAGCAAAGAAGCATTTCGCACGCATTACGAGGAGCGGCACCTACCGCTCGCTTTGAAAACCTTTCCAGAAATCATTCGTCACCAGCGCAATTATGTGGCCGAGGGCGGCGCGCATTTTACGCCGGCCGTCGGAATGCCGGCGTGGGACGCGGTGTCGGATATCTGGTTCGCCGACCGATCCGGGTTCGAGGCAATGGTCGCACGCCTGTCCACACCAGCGGGCGCGGACATACAAACGGACGAATTGCGTTTCCTCGATCGGGAGCGCTGCGGCATGATGGTTGTCGACGAGACCGAGTAGCCTTTCAAAGCGACCGGTGCTGCGGCGTCAGTTGAGAAATGCTCATCTATCTTCCGTAAAACTCTCTTGTTCATATTGTCTATCTATATAGTTGACATTCCCGAAACATAACGGCGCCCTTTTCGCGCGCCGATCAATGAGCCGGGGATGAAAGTGAAAAATCTGCATTTTCTGGGAAGTGCCGCGCTGCTGGGCCTCGTAGCCACGGGCACGGCCCATGCCGACACGAAACCGGTCGAAGATGGAGACAATGCCGCCGGAGAGATCATCGTCACGGCCGAACGCCGCTCAACTGATCTGCAAAAGACAGCGATCGCGATATCCGCTTTCACGGCCGAACGCCTTGAGGAACGTAATATCCGCAGCGTACGCGACCTTGCCGGACAGATACCGAACCTGTTCGTCGCCCGCACCTCGATCAGCCACACGACGCAGACTTTCTCACTACGCGGCGTAGGCGAAAGCGATCCGATCCAGGAACCCGTGCTCGCGGTCTATGTCGACGATGTCTATGTGCCGCGGCAGATCGGTTCCATGAGCGAATTCGTCGATCTGGAGCGGGTCGAAGTCCTGCGCGGACCGCAAGGCACGCTCTATGGCCGCAATTCCAGCGCCGGCGCGCTCCGTATCATCACCAAAGATCCGGGCGAAGACACACATGTCACAGCCGAAGCCGGCTATGGCAGTTACAACGATGTGCAGGTGCGGGCGCTCGTCAGCGCGCCGATCGTTGCCGACACGCTATCCGCCAGCGTCTCGTACATTCACCGCTCACGCGATGGCGTGACCTACAACCCGACTCTGGGCCATGACGTAAACCGGATCGATCTGAACGGATGGCGCGGCAAACTGCGTTTCACAGGCGTGCAGAATCTCGACGCGCTCCTGACGGTCAATGTCATTCGCGACCGGAGCGATACGCGCTCTTACATTCCGGTAAACCAGCCCGGCGAATTCAGCCGCCGCCGCTCCTATTCCGAAGTCGAGCCGCTCCAACATCTCAACGCGCTCAATGGTTCGCTGCGCCTCATCTACACGCTGTCGCCGGCTCTTTCTATCAAATCGATCACGGCCGGCGGCGGCTTCAACCTCAACCCGGTTTTCTACGAGAATGACGGCCAGGCGGCGCTCATCCAGAAGAACCTGATCCATTACAACGACAAGTTCTTCAGCCAGGAGCTGCAACTGAACGGCGATCTGGGCAACGTCACTTTCACCAGTGGTCTGTTCTATCTGCATGAACGCTTCTTTGTGGAACGCGACGGCTTCAGTCGTACGGGCACGGCAGTCACAGCGCCGGTGGCCCGCCTGCGCGCGCACAACATCACCTACACGGATGCCTACGCGATATTCGGTGAAGGCAGTTGGAAGGCCACGGACATATTCTCGGTCACGGCAGGGGTGCGCGGCACGATCGAGAAGAAGCGCTTCGTTTTCGACAACAAGGTGATCAACGATGATCGCGAAGTCGTCGCCCAATCCATCCAAGGCGAAGCGGAGGAAACATGGCGCGCCATCACGCCGAAGGTGTCGCTCCAAGCCCAGTGGACCCCCAATCTGCTACAGTATCTCACATGGTCACGCGGCTTCAAGTCGGGTGGTTTCGACAATCGCGCGACGCGCATCGACCTTGCGACCCTTCCCTTTGATCCGGAGAAGGTGACAACCTATGAAGGCGGATTGAAAGCAACGCTGTTCGACCGCCACCTGCGCAGCAATGTCGCCATTTTCTACAATGACTATAATGACTTGCAGGTATCCTTTTACGATCCGATCTATGTTGGCAGCCGCCGCGGCAATGCAGGCAAGGCGCACAGCTGGGGCATAGAGGTCGAAAACGACCTGCGCATTACCGATGCCTTCAGCGTGCAGGCGTCCGGAGGCTATCTGAAGGCAGTCTATGACGATTATGAAGGCGCCGGGGGGCCAGGCGTCGATGCCAGCGGTAATCCCCTGGTCAATGCGCCCAAATGGTCGCTTTCGGGCGGCGCGACCTATGAGATCGGCCTTGGAGTAGGCGACAGCAAGCTGCGCCTGTCCGCCAATGCCCAATATCAAAGCAGCTTCTACCAGAATGCGCTGGCGCGTCCGCAGGATCGCGTACCCGGCCAAGCGTTCGTCAATGGTTCCATAACGTGGATCTTGCCGGACGATCGCTTCCAGGTCGCACTGACCGGCACCAACATCCTGGGCGCGAACAAGCCCGTGGGATCAACCTACATTCCGTCGACCGGAGTCTATTACAAGAACTATGCCGATCCTGCCACGGCCTTGATCAGCGTGCGTTTTGCCTATTGAGGACCACGGTCCTGAAAGTCATTTCTGTCCGGCTGCGGCTTGACGCAGTCCATCCTCAATCAACAATGTATCGACCACTACAATTAACTGTCCCAGTGTCTGCAAGGCCTCTTCGGCGGCGTCATCGCGGATGAGCTGTACCGCACGATCGACCAGAATTTGCATCACTCTCCGCCCATGTACTGAAATCAGCTCCTGTGCTTCCGTTTCCAACGCCGGGGCTATTTCCTGCATAGTGCCATTTTCGCTATTGTTGGCGGCGGGAACGATAGGTCCACGCGCGAAATCGCCAAACTCGTAATCTTACCGGTTTTCTGCCATTGAATTCCAACCTGAAACGCCGGAATACTGCCTAGTCCGGGAACCGCAGGCATATGCGCCATGCGCTTCCCGAGCAGGACGAAGATGGCAGATCGGGCACAGCGAGACGGGACGTTCAGGGATGCCGGTGGCATAGTCGAGAATTATGAGCGCCTGTCGCTTACACTCAAGGCGATGGGTGCCGGCCTCTGGGACTACGATATCACCGCCGACAGGTTATACTGCAATCCGCGATGGTACGAGATACTGGGACTGGAAGCGCAGGCGGATCTCATTACGTCGATCGACGCATTCCGCAGCCATATCCATCCCGACGATGTGGACTATGCCACACGGATCGACTTTCGCGAAGTCGACGATCTGATTGCGAGCGACGAGCGTTACCATGTGGAATATCGTATCGTGCGTCCCGATGGCGATATACGCTGGGTACATTCCGTCGCCTGCCTGTTGCGCGACAACTCCAATCATTTGCGGGCTGTAGGCAGCATCATCGACATAACTGAATTCCAGCAAAGCCGCACGACAGAGGAGCCGGAGCGCACGCCGATGCCGGCGACAAAGGCCAAGCAGGGTGTGCGCCTGCCGCCGCGCGGTTCGCTCGATATGCAAAGTGACGTGCGGTTGAGCGAGCGGGAACGCGAGTGCCTGTTGTGGGTCAGCGTCGGCAAAACCGCCTGGGAAACGGCAGCCATTCTTGGGCGCAGCCAGAGAACTGTGGAATTTCACCTGACCAATGCAATCCGCAAGCTGAATGCCGCTAACAAGGTGCATGCCGCTGCAATCGCCATCCGCAACGGCATCCTTTGATACTGATGCGCCTGTCCCGCATGTCGGGGCAGAAATTCCCCGCCGGCGAAGTGGGTCGGCCGGCGGGGTAGTCTCTAACCGATGCGGGTCGCCATCGGAGGCAGCAACGGGATCGCGGATGCTTCGAGGCGAGTGGGGTGCCTCGGGCCCGATGCTGCCTGCCCTCCTGATGGTACAGGCAACGGTTTGAGATAACTGTTAGATTTACGAGGCCAGACCTAGTCGCCGAGCGACAGCCGCGCGAATGCGGTCCAGCTTGCCGTAAGCAGCATCCAGTGCGTTCGGCTTGCCGTACACGGCCGCCGATCCACCGAGCGCAAGACCGACCATATCCGTAATCACGATGCGATAGGCATAGCCTGCCTCCGCCCGCGTCACGCGAAAGGCCTGTCCATGCAATGGGTCGCCTTCCGGAAACAGCTCGTCATTCTCGACATTCTCAATGCGGCCGAACAGATTGTGACCGCCGGTCGGATTCCAGTTCGCTTCCGCCAGCCATGCCGTCAATGTCGGCCCCGGAATGCGGTTCTTTGCCGAAAAGGCGATCATCGCCGACAGGCGATCATCCGCATAATGCAGGCTGGCTGTCAGCCGCCCCTCATCCTCGCCATGATGCAGCGCTTCGGGCGCCTTGATCCGGCCATAGCTGACCTGCGCCGCCCAATTGGATGAGGGAGTCAACGTACCGCGCACGGACCAACTGTCCAGCTTGGGCGTCTCAATGCCCCAGCGTTCCTCGTCCGGCTCCTGTCCGCGAAAAGCCGATGCCTCAATCTGAAACCGACTTGTCGCTACCCCGGCCGTCGCCACGCCATAGGTGATGTGCGTGCTGTCGAACCAGTGATGCGCAATTGGCGCTGCAGGATTGAAGCGGGCGGAACGCCGCATCATAAAGGCGCTTGGACCAAGCGCCGGTTCACCCACCGGACCGCCATAGAGGAACAGGCGCGTGTTCGGAGCGACGTCGATATCCAGGCGGGCTGCCAGTTCCATGAACAGGTCGTGCGGATGCTGCCGGTCGATCAGCGGTTCGCCGTTTGCCGTCTCTCCGGTGGCGAACAGGTTGGGATAGCCCCGCGCCGACATGATAGGCTCCAGGCTCCACATGGACTTGAGCGTCAGTTTTGCGCCTTCGGCCACCTGCCCTTCTGCCGTGACCATGGCCATGGACTGGACATAGGCCTTGTCATCGCCACGACGGCCACCCTGATCGGTATAGACGCCCCAGGCATAGCCATGCGCCATCAGCATCCAGTCGCCGCCAAGCCCCAGATGCAGACCCGACATATGTCCTTCCGCACCCGGCAGGCGCGACGTGCCGGAGCCTGCGGCCGACACCTCGCCGTCTCCATGATCCATGCCTGCCATGCTTTTGTGGCCAGCATGATCCTCCGCCACGCCCCCAGGCACATCCGTTTTGTCGTGGCCCATCGCATCATGGTCCATCTGCCCATGATCCATCTGACTGTGGTCCATCTCCTGCGCCATCGACGGCACAGGCATCATCGCCACGGCCAGTGCCGCAGCGTTCAAAAATCTCTTCATCGTGAAAAATCCTGTCTGAACGGAAATCAAGAGAGCTCATGGCTCCCCGGCGGTTCAGACAGCGACCTTGGGTGGCGGTGGTTCAGGGACGGACAGGGCGCCGACGAGTGGCACTGCCGCAAAACCGGCAAAATCCGTCGAGGCGACAAAAGGTACTGGTCGACCTGTGCGGCCCAGACCATAGCCCGGCGCGATGCAGCCTATGCAACCATGAAAGGCGGGCCGCTCCTGCGCTTTTGCAGGATCATCATGTCCCGGTATCCCATGATGTCCAACATGCGCCTGCGCCACCGGTTCGGCCGGTGCTCCATGCATGACCGGCATCGCCACCGCCGGAACGGCCAGTAGCGCGAAAAGCAGGGTCAGGAGGATACGGTTCAGCACGGCTTGTGCTTTATCGCGGGTTCGGAGGAGAGTCGAGGATCGCTGGCATGTCCCTCGTTCAACGGCGGGAGCGCATCAATCACAGAAACGGCCGCAACCCCATCCACCGCTCGCGCTTCTCTTCCAGCGAAACCCGCGCATGCAGTCCGCTAGAGGATGGCAGATCGATGAGTGCATAGCCATCCACCCCGGCCAGCGCGCATCGACCGATCCGCGCAGCCGTGCCGCCGTTGAAGCCGATTGCCCGCAAATTCGGCAACGTTGCGGCGAAGGCGCCAAGGTCGCGCGACACTGGCGATCGGATGGCGCTGTCCTGACTGCCCGTGCGCTGGGCCTGCGCGATCACGTCCCACAATCCAACGCCATGTACCAGCAATGCCGTGATACGATCGGCGTAGGGCCGCCCCTTCAGCGGCATCCCAATCACTTCACCCGCCAGCCACCAGAACCCATTACCCGGATGCGCATAATATTCCTGGGCCGCGATCGACCGGTCACCCGGCAAGGACCCCAAGATCAGCACACGGGTTTGTGTGTCCGCGATCGGCGGAAATGCTGACTTGAAGGTGGGACCAGGCACAGCGCTCGCCCTAGCCTACTCCCACCCGAACCGAAATGTCCGTCAGCTCTTGCCGCCCATGATCGTACCTATGACATCGACAACAGGCACATAGGGGATGGTGAAACGGACGAGCAGGCCAATTTCCTTAGCCTCCGGCCCATAGAATTTCCCGGTGAACTGACCATAGACATTGCACAGGCATGGCGAGAGGACTTCGCCCGTAAACGTGCCGTCGGCGGCGTTGTAGGTACCGCGCAGCACCATCTCCATGGAAATCGGCGCGCCGGTGCTGCCGGCAGACGTCTGTACAGCCGTGAAAGCGCCGCCTATCGTGCCGGCCGCATAGTCGATCTGCACGGGGATGTCGGCCTCGAAACCACTTCCGCCATCCGTCTCCGGTGACGTCGTTACCAGGCGCGCCTGATAGGTGACCGAGCCGGTGGCCGGCACATCGGCCGTGCGCGTGCTCGCACCGAACAGAAAATAGCGGCTGGCCGAACCGGCAACGGCGTAAGGTTCGGACAGATTACCCCAGGCCACATATTTCAGATCGGTTTCCGGTTGCAGAAAGCTCAGCAGAGTGCCGCTCGACCGTTTGTAAAGACGACCGGTCGCATCATCGGAATCAATGGTTGAGGCTGTGAAAGCCCAAGTCTGACCACCGATCGTCACGGCGGCCTGACGATCGCCGGCAGTGTAGCTGACCTCGACCGTCGTGGGATCGCTGAACAGCGTGCTTACGCCATAATCATAGACGGGTCCCGGCTGATAGTGCGTTTCCAGCAGTACCATCTGCACCTGCTTCGTCCAGGACTGCGAAAAATCAAGCGCCTGCGCATAGGCGGCCGGTGTCGGCGTTGGTGTAGGCGTCGGCGTACCTGCCGAGGGCGTCGGCGTCGGCGTGAAGCCGACGCCATCGTCGCCGCATGCGGACAGGAGAAGAATGGGAGCAGTCAGAAGAAGGCCGGAGGACCGGATATTTCGGGGCATGGGACTCGCCTGCACGTTTTGGGATGGCGCAGGCTTAACGAGGCTTTCCAAAGATTAGGTTGAGCGGGCGTTCATGGTGTTTTGACCATATCTGCCTTTAGGCCCCTTTTCGCCGGAAGAAGCTCTATTTCCCGCCTGCCTTTGCGCCCGCGCAATCAGGTTTCATGACTCGACGCCACGCAGCAACAACCACGCATACGGGTTGGCCACAGGCGAAATGCCACTTTTTTCAACTCAGGATCAGCCATCGATTTCGGCGGGCATCGCAACTCGCTTGATTTCAATGCCGCAACATCTTCATCCTCCGCGGCAGAAATCCTGGAGGGTGTTCGATATGTCGGTCTGGTTTGGCAAATCAATCGATCTGCCTGCGCTAACGTCATTGGGAAGCAACAATATGGGCGGCTTCCTAGGTATCGAATTTGTCGAATATGGCGATGATTGGCTTAAGGCGCGCATGCCGGTCGATCCACGAACACGACAGCCATTTGGCCGCCTGCACGGCGGTGCTTCGGTGGTCCTGGCCGAAACGCTTGGCTCGGTCGGCGGCGCACTGACGGTCGATCCGACCGTTTCGGCGGTCGTAGGTATGGAAATAAACGCCAACCATATCCGGCCGGCCCAGGAAGGCTACGTCTATGGTATCGCGAAATTGGAAGCTCGTGGACGCGCTACCCAAGTTTGGACGATCAGGATCGTGAACGAAGACGAGCGATTGGTGTGCCTGTCCCGCATGACGCTTGCGGTGATTCCGGCAAACAGGGCCTAGTCGTCAGGCAAAGGCCCAGACAACACCTATACGTTGAAGCGGAAGAGCATGATGTCGCCGTCCTGCGTCACATATTCCTTGCCTTCGGAACGCCATTTGCCGGCTTCCTTCGCGCCCGCTTCGCCGTTGAACTGGACATAATCGGCGTAGGCCATCGTTTCTGCGCGGATGAAGCCCTTCTCGAAATCAGTATGAATGGCGCCAGCAGCTTGCGGAGCCTTCGACCCCTTATGGACCGTCCAAGCCCGTGCTTCCTTCGGCCCCACAGTGAAGAAGGTGATGAGGCCCAGCAATTCGTATCCGGCGCGAATGATGCGGGCGAGGCCAGCTTCCTCCAGCCCCAGCGCCTCAAGATATTCACCGCGTTCCTCATGCGGCATCGTGATCAGCTCCGCCTCGATCGCTGCAGACACGATCACTGCCTTGGCATTCTCCGCCGCCGCCTTCTCAAACACGCGAGCCGAGTGCGCATTACCGGTCGCAGCGCTGTCTTCCTCCACATTGCAGACATACAGGACAGGCTTGGCGGTCAGCAGCTGTGCCTGCGCGAACAGCCGCTCTTCCTCCACATCCTTGGGCTGCGTCAGGCGCGCGGGCTTGCCATCACGCAGCAGATCGAGCGCCTGCCCCAGCACGGCTGCGGCCGCCTTCGCTTCCTTGTCGCCCTGCGCCGCCTTCTTGGAGAGGTTGGGGACACGCTTTTCCAGGCTCTCCAGGTCTGCCAGCATCAGTTCGGTCTCGACCGTCTCCGCGTCGGCAATGGGATCGACCTTGTTCTCGACATGGGTGATGTCGTCATCTTCGAAGCAGCGCAGCACATGCACGATAGCGTCCGTCTCGCGAATATTGGCGAGAAACTGGTTGCCCAACCCCTCCCCCTTCGACGCACCGCGCACAAGGCCAGCAATGTCCACGAAGGCCAATTGCGTCTCGATGATCTTGGCCGACCCGCCAATCTTTGCGATGGTGTTCAGGCGATCATCGGGTACGGCGACCTGCCCCACATTGGGCTCGATCGTGCAGAAGGGGTAATTTGCCGCCTGCGCGGCCTGCGTCTCGGTCAGCGCATTGAAGAGCGTCGATTTGCCGACGTTTGGAAGCCCGACGATGCCGCAACGAAAACCCATGGAAACCCGCCTTCTGAAAAGAGCGCCCAGTTAGGCGCGAGGGTGCGGAATGACAAGCCGCAGCTGTGGCGACACGACGACACGGACGGGAAAGATATGGGCAATGGTCGACCGCTAAGCGGTACCACCCATGCGCCTTTTCCTGATCGCCGCGGCCATTGCCGCTGCCACGCCCTTCGTCGCCAAGGCAAAGACCTCTCAGGATGAGCAGGCCTGGGTCAACCTGACCGCTATCGGCCCGGTGTCCGGTGACATTGTCTATTTCGCGGAACTGCAGCCGCGCTTTGGCGATGGCGTCTCGCGGCTGGACCATGTGCTGTTGCGTGGCGCCATCGGATGGAAACTGAGCCCATCCGTCACGGTCTATCAGGGCTATGCCCATGTCGAGACACCCGTGAAGAATGGTCCAGACTTTAACGAGGAGCGTAGTTTCCAGCAACTTAGCTGGAATATCGGCAAGCCATGGGGCGGCGAGCTTTCGTCCCGCACGCGGCTGGAGCAGCGGTGGAGGTCTGACGGCGGCGACACCGGTTGGCGCCTGCGCGAGATGCTGCGCTACGAACATGCACTAAGCAAGGACAGACAGGGATCTGCGGCGCTCCTATGGTCAGAGTTGTTCGTTGCCCTTAACGACACCGACTGGGGCGCGCGGTCAGGATTTGACCAGTTGCGAACCTTCGTCGGCGTGGAACTGCCGATCGGCGGCGCGTCCACGGCAGAGATTGGCTACCTTAATCAGACCATCGACCAGACCCTTGGACGGACGCGCATCAATCATGCCGCATCGGTCACGATCTGGTTCCGGCATTGACGAACGGGTATTGCGCAAAGGGCCTTTAGTCCGCCAGCCGCAACGCGACCTCGTTCATGAAGCGGGCGTCGTCATTCTTCGCCAGCCACTCCGCCTCCGCGCCGATCGCGCCAAGCATGTCAGCGAGCGCATCCGTCTCGCTCTTGTGATAGTTGCCGAGCACATAGCCATGTACGCGGTCCTTGTGCCCCGGATGGCCTATGCCCAGGCGCACACGACGAAAATCCGGCCCGATATGGGCGTCGGTCGAGCGCAGACCGTTATGCCCCGCATTACCGCCGCCGCGCTTCACCTTGACCTTCATGGGCGCGAGGTCGAGTTCGTCGTGGAAAACCGTGACGTCCTGCGGCGTCAGCTTGTAGAAGCGCATCGCTTCGCCAACCGAGCGGCCGCTTTCGTTCATCAAGGTCGCGGGCTTCAGCAACAGAATCTTTTCAGGGCCGATCCGCCCTTCCTGTACCCAACCCTGGAACTGCTTTTTTGGCGCGGAAAAACGGTACATATCGGCGATGACATCCACCGCCATGAAACCGACATTATGCCGGTGGAGCGCATATTGCGGACCGGGATTGCCGAGGCCGACCCAGAGCTGCATCCCCTACTCCCCAAAAAGAAAGTCCCGTCCTGACCATGGGCCGGGACGGGACGGGACTGATCCTGTTCCCAAAAGGGAGAAAGGCTTATTCGCCTTCGCCCTCGGCAGCAGTCTCGTTGTCGCCTTCCTGGCTCTTGAGAGCAGACGGGGCAACGATCGTGGCGATCGTGAAGTCGCGATCCTCGACCGCAGGCTTCGCGCCCTTAGGCAGCGTCACGGCGCTGATGTGGATCGAATCGCCAACGTCAAAGCCCTTCAGGTCGATGACCAGATCGTCGGGGATGTGCGATGCGTCTACGACCAGTTCGACTTCGTGACGAACGATGTTCAGCACGCCGCCGCGCTTCAGGCCGGGCGATGCCTCCTCATTCTCGAAGCGAACGGGCACGTTGACGTGGACCTGGGCATGTGCGGACACGCGCAGGAAATCGGCATGGAGCGGGCGTTCGGACACGGGGTGGAACGCAACGTCCTTGGGAAGCGTGCGGATCTTCTTGCCGCCGACTTCGACCATCACCACCGAGTTGAAGAAGTGACCGGTGCCGAGCAGCTTGGCCAGAGCCTTCTCCTCAACGTGGACGATCGTGGGTTCTTCGTTATTGCCATAGATTACGGCGGGAACGCGGCCCTCACGGCGGAGAGCGCGGGAGGCTCCCTTGCCTGCCCGATCGCGTGCCTCGGCCGACAGCGTAAGCTGATCGCTCATACATGCCTCCAAAAGCGGATTGTTACAGTGTTCCCGTCACGCCTCCAGGGATGACCATCACGGGAAGCGGCGCGCATAGCAGGATTTTTGCGGAAAGCAAGGGTTGCGAGGCGGGGTGGCGTTTGCTTCACCTTGACCAGCGATCCAAGGAGAGCAGACTCCTTCCCCTTCCTTCCTAGTGGCTCATTTGAAGCCGTATCGTGCGTACTGGCGTTCGATGCCGGGCCTTAGCTGCAACGCTATCTGCATATCCCTGACGGCTTCCTGCTGACGATCGAGTTTCCGAAGCACTGCTGCGCGGAGAAAGCGGCTTTCCGCTTTGCCCGGCGCTTCAGCCAATACAGCATCGAGATCGGCGAGCGCCTCGTCATATCGGCCAAGGCGATACCAAATCAGCGCCCGACTATCGCGTGGCGCGATGGAGTTGCCACTCAGTTCGATTGCGGCGGTACAATCCTTCAGCGCGGTATCAACTTCAACCGAACGCGTTCCCTTGAGCCAACAGCGGGCGTTAAGGAGAGATGGGACCCCGGGCCTCTCACCAATGAGGGTATCAAGCTGCCTGAGCCCTTCGGCCGCATCGCCATATTCACCGATCAAAGCGGCTTTCATCTCGCGATATTGTGGCCGCTTTTCACCCCCCAAAGCGATCCGTTGGTCCAGCAGCGCAACGCCACGCGCCAAGTCGCCCTGCTCCGCCTGCATCTCCGATACCGAATGGACCGCCTCGATCGATGATGGGTCAAGCTGGCGGGCAGCCTCTGCGTCCGAAAGCGCAGCTGCTCGATTGCCCTGTTCGAACTGGATGGAGGCACGCCGCAAATACAGTTCAATTGAAGGCGCGATCGCTATTGCGCGATCCAAATCCGCCAACGCGCCCTTATGGTCGCTGATGCCGCTGCGAAACGCTGCACGACTGACATAGCCGCTATTCTGCTCGGGATCATCTGCGATGGCCTCGGCAAAAGTAGCTTCGATCGCCTTGACCTGCGTCGATGCCCCGAGGCGCGCCGGCTTCAAGTCCCAACGCCGTTCCACATCAATCGGTGCGATCAGAACGGGCGCCTGCGCCGTAGCCGTCGCCGCATTGTCTCTTTCGGCCGGAATTTGCGCCGGAGCTATCTCGCCCCCCAGAGAGTCGACTCGCTCCTCAAACAAAAGCGTGTCGCCTTTCAACTCCGTCATTGTCGCGATATTGTAGCCCGCGACGCGCGTTTGGATCGCAGGCTTGCCATCGATCGCAAACCCCACACCATTTTGCGGAAGCCGCAAGCGGAGGCGGTAGATCATACCTGCGGGCTCTGGAACCGTGACAGGAACATTGGCCCAGGTGGCCTTGCTACGATCCGGAGAGAAGGACACCATATTGATGATGCGAGACAGGTATCGCTTGCGGCGGCGCTCTTCCGTGAACCAGTTGGTTGTCGTAACGCCGCGTCCCTTTATGGTTACATCGCCCGTCGGTGCATCGATCGACATAGCAACGTCGGCAAATTGCCCGGTTCCCACAAATTGTTGGAGAAACGCCGCAGCGACCTCGCGTTGTTCCTTTTCAGCCAGTTGCGCCTTGGCGAGTTTCAACATCGCCGCAGCCTCTCCGTGTACGACGGCGGTCGCTTCGAAGGCGCTGGGTAAATCGACACTTGCGCTTTCATCAGCGTCAAGGCTGATGTCTATGACGGGCCGCGCATCGGCGTGCATCTCTACCTTGAGCAAGGCAGCGCCTTCGGCGCGCAAAGGAAGCACATTGTAGAGCGGCGGCGTGTCCCGCAAATCGGCAAGACGCGTGCCAGTATGCGTACCATCCAGCCATAGGCTCTCACCATCAATGACCGCACGCACCAGGATGTGATTGAAGGCCGCGAGGCTAGGCAGCCGATCAGCAACGAAGTCACCCAGCCCCACATGAGCCGCCACGGGCTCGGCTTCGATATCCATCGCACGAAGGATGGCCAGGAGCAGCAATGTCTTGGCCTTGCAGTCGCCATATCTCCTTTCCCAGGTGAGCGCCGGGCTTTGCGGCACATAATTTCCACCGTCCATACCGACCGCAAAGTAGCGAATCTTGTCCTGGACCAGTTCCAGTGCGCGGGCCGCACGACCGATCTTTGTAGGCTCGGCAGCCATGATGCGGGCGACTTCGGCAGCGATCGGACCATCGGCAGCTATAAGATTGTCGGTAAAATAGAGGGGCGCCATGGTCTTCGACACATCCGCCCAGTCCTTGAAGGTCGCCAGTTCAATCAGAGGCGGATGACGAAAGCGTGCCGGAGCGTCCAACGGCATCTCCGGCTGCTTGGCCGCAGGAAGGGCAATCGTCAGTTCTGTATAGGCATTCTGACGCACCGGTACAGCCTTGACCCCTTCGGCCAACAGCTTCCAGTTCGGCGCAGCGGTCGTCGGCCAGGAAAATCGAAGGCGTCCAAATTCAGCGACCATGGGGGTCGCCAATATGGGCATCACTGACTGCACGTTTCCGCCCAACGCAGCATCCCTGGCCGTCACCGACGCGCGCACGCGCAATATGTCCCCCACCTGCAGGCCCTCCACCGCAAGCGTCGCTGTGAGGATGCCCGTCAGTTCACGCTGTTCCATCGCCTCCTCTCGGCGAAGTATGGTGAATTTCTGACCTCGCGCCAGCAGATCGATGTGTTCCGTGCCGCGCAGAATGGACAGTTCGTGGACAATAAAATCGCCCTTGTCCGGCATCCAAGGGATGGCGATCGTTGCGGCTTGGGCCAGCATTTCTGCCGAAGCTATGCGGGTCGCTGTGTCAGAATACGCCCACAGCACGCCGTTTTCCATACGCTGCTGAATGTCAAAAATGACGAGAGCGGGTGATTGCGCATAGGCTTGGCCGTCGCCCTTAAGCGGAGCCGCAGTCACCCATGCCGGCGCAGCTTCATAGAGAGGCATGTCGCCCGCATGAGCCACGCCGATTGCGCTGCCCGCACCGATTGCGAACACCATCATCATATGCTTCAACAATATTTCCCCCGCAAAAGCGCCTTGAACTCCGGAATTACAGGAGCCAAATCTTAAAATCACGTCTAAACACGCTGAACTATTGCGCCGCATCGATGTGTTCATCTGCGTTTGACTGGACAGAGCCAAGCTATATCAACCACATCGTCCACGATAATCGCCGACAGAAGCAATTGCTGGCGCGCTCCTGTCCATCAAAAGCATTCAAATCGCGGCACGCGTTTCACCCTCTGCGCCCGAACCAGCTTCCGTCCGCCAGCACCGCGCGAGCTGCATTATGTCCCGGTGCGCCGGTCACCCCGCCGCCCGGATGCGTGCCCGCGCCGCACATGTAGAGCCCGCGCATCGGACCTCGATAGCTGCCATGGCCGAGTACGGGCCGCGCAGCCCACAACTGGTCCAGTGTCATGTTACCGTGCATGATGTCGCCGCCGACCAACCCGAAGGTCCGTTCCAGCCCCTTTGGACTCAATCGCGTCTGGGCGAGGATGGAGGCACGGAAGCCGGGAGCGTATTTTTCCACTGTGTTGATGATCGTGTCGGCCGCCGCCTGTTCCTCGTCATCCCAGTCACGCCCGTCAGGCAATTCCGGCGCAAACTGCTGGCAGAAGAGGCTTGCCACATGCTGTCCCGGAGGGGCAAGGCTGCCGTCCACGGTCGAAGGGATCAGCATCTCCACGATCGGTGCTTTCGACCAGCCATCGCGCTTCGCATCGAGAAAGGCGCGGTCCATATAGTCCAGCGTCGGCGCGATGATGATGCCGGACTGGTGATGCTCACCCGGTTCGGGATGACAGGTAAAGCGCGGCAGGTCGCTGAGCGCCACGTTCATACGAAACGTGCCGGAGCCGGCGCGGAAGGCACGGATGCGCTTGATGAAGTCGGGTGGCAGGTCGCCAGGCTGCATCATTCGCTCGTACAGCAGCTTTGGTCCGACGTTGGCGATGACCCGGCGTGCAGGGACGTCCTCGCCGCTTTCCAGCCGTACGCCGCCCACCCTGTCACCGTCCACCAACACACGCGCGACGGGACTTTCCAGGCTGATTTCCACGCCCATGCTGAGTACGATGCGCGCCATGATCTGCGTGATCGATCCCATGCCGCCAACCACATGCCCCCAAGCGCCCTTCTTGCCATTCACTTCGCCGAAGACGTGGTGAAGGAGGACATAGGCGCTGCCCGGCGTATCGGGCGAGGCATAGTTGCCGACGACAGCGTCGAAACCAAACGCCGCCTTGATGGCTTCGTTCTCGAACCAGCTATCGAGTACCGTACGGGCGGACTTAGTGAACAGATCCAGCACGTCGCGCTGTTGCTCCAGCGGCAGCTTCGCCAGCAGGCGCCCCTGCAGCGCGCCGTCGACCAGCGTGCGAACCCCCTCGCCCACATTGGGCGGCGCCTTCAATGCGAGCCCACGCAGCACGTTGGCGACATTTTCCAGCGCGTCATAATAGGCGGGGAGAGCTTCGCTGTCCCTCACCGAAAAACGACGGAATTCGGCCTGGGTGCGCTGAAGGCCGCCACCGAGCTTCAGGTAATCCCCGTTCTCCTGCGGGAGAAAGTTTGAGATGGGCCGTTCGATCACGCGATAGCCATGATCCGCCAGCTTCATGTCGCGGATCACCTTGGGCTGAAGCAGGCTGACGGTATAGCTGGCGACACTGTTGCGGAAGCCTGGATGGAACTCTTCCGTAACCGCCGCACCGCCGACAACAGCGCGCCGCTCCAGGATACGAACCCTCAAACCCGCACGGGCCAGGTAAAATGCACAGACAAGTCCGTTATGGCCTGCACCGATGATGACGGCATCATAAGACATGAGGATGCAGATGCTGTTCTGTCATGAACGGGATGATGATCCCGACCAACGGTTCCTGCAAGTGGCGCGCACGGCTGGCCAAGCGGATCAGGGTGCCGGATATGCAGATTGAGCCTGTTGCACGGCGGGCAACCGCATATCGGCCAGCGCAGCGAAGCCCACCGCTACGCACAGGCCAGCCCACAGCCCCAACTGCATTGCGCCCAGCCTGCGCCGACGGAGAAGATGCGCGACGACACGCCCGACGCGATCCGAAAGCCCCCGCCGCACAGGGCAGGTCATGTCATGGTCATAACACGGCTCCGCCAAAAGCGCATCGACGTCCAGCCGGCGAGCACAATGCAGGCCGAACCGCGAACCCGTACGCCATACGACGCGTGCGACGATGCTGAAACGCCCGCGTCGAATCTCCACATAGGATCCAGATGGAGGCGGCACGGCAGCTTCGGCCATAGCCCCTTCCGGCGAGACATTGCGGACCACGATATCAAACCAGACATTATCGTTGAGCATGCGCGCAGGCATGACCAGCTTTTGCCGCGGCGCCCGCTGACGCCGGGGCACGCCGAACGATCCCGATTTCATTGTCACCCTGTTCATGCCGCACGTTCCCATGCCGCGCCCCGAATGCAGCTTATCGCCGCGTGGGGAGGGAGTCCGGCATGGCTGCGACGAAATTCTACGACTTTAGTCGACAATTGCGCTTCCACGACCGTCGTGGCATGGGGAAGACACCCGCGGAAAGAGGTCGACCTTATCCGTGCTTTGCGGGCACGCAGAAAAGATTGGGCGCAAATGCGCGCGCATGTCGCCATCTGCGTCCCCGCCGAACGCATGGTATATAAAAGGTCGATCCGCATGACAGTAAACTATCGCAGCTTCGGGTTTCAGGTGCTGGTCGGCATGGTGGCCGGGCTGGTCCTTGGCCTGATCGCCCAGCGTATGGGGCCGACGATTGCTGGCGACCCGAACTGGCTGACGGAAACACTGACCACGGTCGGCACCATCTTTGTCTCACTGTTGAAAGCGATTGTCCCGCCGCTGGTGTTCGCGGCGATCGTTGCCAGCATCGCCAACCTGCGCGCACTCGACAATGCCGCGCGCCTTGCAGGACAGACCTTGCTGTGGTTCGCGATCACGGCTCTGATCGCTGTGGTCGTGGGGATCGCCATCGGCGTAATCGTGCACCCGGGCCTGGGCGCACAAAGCGCGGGGCTAACCCCAGCGGCGCCCAAATCGGTGGGCGGATGGCTCGACTTCCTGAAGGGACTGGTGCCCGGCAACAGCTTTGGTCTTGAAGCCTCAACCAAGCTGTCCGACGACGGGAAGGCGACTACCGCCCTGTCATTCAACATCCTTCAACTGCTGGTGATTTCCATCGCCATCGGCATTGCTGCAATCCGCACGGGGGAAAAGGCGGAACCGTTTCTGGCGTTCGTCCAGTCTCTACTGGCCGTCACCCGTACCGTACTGCGCTGGATCATCCGATTGACGCCGATCGGATCGGCGGGCCTGATCGGCAAGGCCGTGGCGACCTATGGCTGGGCAGCATTGGCACAGCTCGGCGCGTTTACCGGTGCGATCTATCTGGGGCTCGCGATCGTGCTGCTGCTCGTCTATCCGGCGCTGCTGCTGCTGCATGGGCTCAGCCCGCTGCGTTTCTTCGCGACGGCATGGCCAGCTATCCAGCTTGGCTTCGTCTCCCGGTCGTCCATGGGGACGATGCCGGTAACCGAAACCGTGACAGAACGGCTGGGCGTGGATCGCACCTACGCCGCATTCGCCATCCCGCTGGGCGCGACGACGAAGATGGATGGATGCGCATCGATCTATCCTGCGATCTCGGCGATCTTCGTCGCAGGTTTCTACGGTGTGCCGCTACACGGCATCGATTATGCACTGATCGTGCTGGTATCGGTGCTGGGTTCGGCTGCGACGGCGGGACTGACCGGGGCGGTAGTGATGCTGACGCTCACCCTGTCGACACTCGGCCTTCCGCTCGAAGGTGTGGGCCTGCTGCTGGCCATCGACCCGATCCTGGATATGGGGCGGACCGCCGTCAATGTCGCAGGACAGGCGCTGGTTGCAACAGTAGTGGCGAAACGAGAAGGTCTGCTGGACGAGGCCGCCTATGACGGAACCGCTATTGTCGCGGTATAGCCCGCTTCGCCGAAGCTGACTGGAAAGCCTTTTCCGACAGGACCATTGACCGCCCAAAGGCATGGAAATGCGGCGTGTTCGACATGCTCTGTCAAAGCACGTCACCGAACATGAACCACAGCATGGCCAGCCAGGCGATCAGGCCGATAACGCCGATGATCACGCCGCTATGCCTGTGCCAGACCGCAGCCAGGCCACGTCGTTCCGTATCGTCTTCAACAGGTGCCATGGGCGCCATCGCTCATAAGTTTTGCCTTTCTGGTCCCTGATAGACGGGGCCAGCCGTTGCCGTCGACTCCGCGTTCACGCCGATCATAGCCTTCTCCCTTCCACCAAAGTCATGACCGCCCCCGGACGATCGGCCAGACACCCGAATATGCGTCGACATGCCGGGTTTGGCATGATCAACGGAGGGATCGCACCGTGTCAAATTTGCTTTAATTCCAGCATGTTGCGCAAAATTCTTGGTTAACGGTGCTTGATGCACAATCCCCAAAACGACACCTGAGGACAGTGAATGAAGCATGATGTCGGCCGCGTGCTATCCCTTGTCATTGCCGGATGCAGTTCCATCGCGCTTTTCGCTACAGCAGGTTGCAAGAGCGATTCCGGAACGGGTTCGAGCGGCTCGGGCGAAACGTCGACACCCACGCCTGCACCGACACCAACGCCGACACCGCCTTCGGCAAACATGCCGCCCCTTCCCCTGTCCGTCGGCGCCCGCGTCATGGCATTTTGCGACAGCCATTCCTCGTTCAACAATTTCGTGGCCGACAATGCGCTGTCGTCAACGGAGAAAGGGCTGCTGGAAGCGGCGTGGCAATCCGACCCGCGCTTCAATTTCGATAGCTGGTACGACCCGGCGGCCGCAGTCCAGAACGGCATTTATGGCTCCCGACTGACCGGAGCCAATCAAGGTATTGACGGAGAGCACCTGGACGGCGCCGTTGCACGCCTCGCATCCATCGTCGCGCACGCCCCGGAAGTCGCCGTGGTCAATTGCGGCACAAACTCGATCAGTTCAGGCGACGGCGGCAGCGCTCCGGCCTCCGCCAGCTATGTCACCGGCCAGCTCGATCGTATCATCGAGTCCTTCGCATCGAATGGCGCCTGGGTCATTTTGTCGACCTTATATCCGCGAGGAGACTGGCCAGTCGGTGACGCGCGTCACCAGACCGTACGCGACGTCAACGCATGGATACGCCAGCAGACAGGTCGGCAAGGCGTGGCAGCAGTTCTCGACCCTTATGACGATCTTGCGAAGCCCGATGGCGATGGCGTGCGCCCGGAACTTTTTGCGGAGGGGGAAAGCGGCGTCCACCTGAATCCGGCCGGTGTTCATCTTGTGAAGACCAAATACCTGACGCCCGCCATCGACCAGGTCATCGCATCCGGTACGGTGTTCAATCAGTCGCCAACGACCGACAACCTGCTGCCAGCCTCCACATACAGCCTGGCGGGAACCAACGGACAACGGAGCGGCGCGCAGACTGCAGGACAGGTGGCGACCGGCTGGCAGTTAGGCATGACGCGCGCCGGCGGGGGATCGACGCAGGTCGCCTCGAAGGACGACACGGACGCGAGCCTTGCAAAGCAGGTCATCACAGTCTCGCCAGGCTCCACCGCCGCCTGGGACCAGACCCTGCTCACATTCCCGAGGCTGGCGCTAACGCCGCAACAGGCGGCACCAGGCGCGTGGGTGCGTGCTTATGTTCTGGTGGACGCTGCGGAAAATGCGCCCACGGCGCACTGGTCGCTGACGGCGACACTCGCCAACAGCTCTGGTACAATGACGCTGCAGGCCATTGCAGGGCAACTGGAAAGTCCGCAGTTCAACAGCGTCGAACTGGGTCAATATCCCAATCCCGGCAGAGGCACCTATTGGCTCGCAACCAAGCCGTTTCGTCTACCCGATGACGGAAACTATGCGACTTTATCATTAAGCGTGACAGGCAATTTCTGGACCGGCGGCTTTCAACCGGGCAGCAGTTTCCGTGTAGCGTTCAGCCGCCCGATTGTGCGCCTGTCCGACGATCCGCAACCAGCGTGGCAGCGCTGAGCGGCCGCGAGAAGCCCCCCCTTTATTTCCGACCGAACAGCTTCTCAATATCGCCATGGCCCAGCTTCACCCATGTCGGGCGGCCGTGATTGCATTGGCCGCTATGGGGGGTGACCTCCATTTCACGCAGCAGCGCGTTCATCTCTGCCACCGACAGCACGCGCCCTGCCCGCACCGATCCATGACAGGCCATCGTCGCTGCGACATGATCCAGCCGCTCCTTCAACGACAGGGCAGTGTCATAGGCGGCCAAATCATCCGCCAGATCTGTGACGAGGCCAACGACATCGCCATTCCCCAGCATCGCCGGGCTCGCCCGCACCAACATCGCCGCCGGTCCGAACCGCTCGATGACGAGGCCCAATTCGGCCAGTTCCTCGATCCGCGCCTCCAGCCGGTCGCAGGCGGGTTCATCCAGTTCCACGACTTCAGGTAACAGCAGTGCCTGGCTCGCCACGCCCGCGCCGTCGAGCGCGCGCCGCATTCGCTCCAGCACCAGCCGCTCATGCGCGGCATGCTGATCGACGATGACAAGGCCGTCCTCCGCCTCCGCGACGATATAGGTCTTGGCCACCTGGCCGCGGGCCACGCCCAGCGGGAAAGTCTCGGCCTGCGGCGGCAGTTGTGCGGCTGGTTCGGCGCGCGCCATCGGCGGCGGCGTAATGAAGGTCGGACGCCGGTCCTGCACGCCATAGCTGGACCGGTCGGCGACCAGTGCGTCAAAGATCGGCATTGACCCGATCGGCGTGGGCGACGGACGCGGAGCCATCGGCTCCTGTTGCCACGCGCCCAGCGCCGTAGGGTCCGGCCGCTGCACGGACCGGAACCCGGCCTCGTCCAGCGCCCGTCGCAACCCGCCGACGATCATGCCCCGGATCAGCGCGGGTTCACGAAAGCGCACCTCGGTCTTGGCGGGATGGACGTTCACGTCGACTTCGCTTGGCGGCATGTCGATGAACAGCGCCACCACCGGATGCCGGTCGCGCGCCAGCAGGTCTGCATAGGCTGCGCGTACCGCTCCAGCCAGCAGCCGGTCGCGCACCGGCCGTCCGTTCACGAACAGGAACTGATGGTCGGCAACACCACGATGATAGGTCGGCAGCCCCGCGACACCGGACAGCATAACCCCGTCCCGCTCGAAGCCGATAACGACATGATTGTCCGCCAGCGCCCGATCCGTCAGCGCGGCGACGCGATCCTCCCGCCCTTCGCCCGCCTGCACGCCCAGCGACCGCCGCCCGTCATGCTCCAGACTGAAGCCGATATCGGGCCGCGCCATCGCCAGCCGCCGAATCGCGTCCAGGCACGCGGCATATTCCGAGCGCGCCGATCGCAAGAATTTACGCCGCGCCGGCACGCGCGCAAACAACTGCTCCACACGGATACGCGTGCCGGGCGGCACGGCTGCCGGCCCCTCCGCCGCAACCACGCCATTGTCCACCACACGTTGCCACCCTTCACCGCTTGCGCCCGCCCGGCTCTCGATCGATAGCCGCGCCACGCTGGCGATCGACGGGAGCGCCTCGCCACGAAAACCCAGCGTGGCGACATTCTCGATAGCGTCGTCCGGCAGTTTGGAAGTCGCGTGCCGCTCCAGTGCCAGCGCCATGTCGGCCGCATTCATGCCGCATCCGTCATCCGTTACCTCGATCAGATCGAGCCCGCCGTTCGATAACCGAATCCCGATTCGGGACGCACCGGCGTCCACGGCATTTTCGACCAGCTCCTTCAGCGCACTGGCTGGCCTTTCCACCACTTCGCCCGCAGCAATGCGGTTGACCAGATGCTCCGGGAGGCGGCGTATTGACATTGACAGATGACTAGACGAAGCGGTCGCTTTCCGCGACCCGCAACGCATCTTTTTTTGTGTCCGCAGGGTGTCCTGCGCACGCAGGCCGGGTAGATAGAGCGTCACGACTCCGCATATGGGCCGGACGGTGAGACAGGGAATAGCATGTCGGTTTTCTCGCGTTTGTTCAAATTCTCCTCCCAGGACATGGCGATCGATCTGGGGACCGCCAACACGGTCGTCTATGTGCGCGGTCGCGGCATCGTCCTTAACGAGCCGTCTGTGGTGGCGGTCGAGACGCTGAACGGCATCAAGCGCGTGAAGGCGGTCGGCGACGACGCCAAGCTGATGATGGGCAAGACGCCGGATTCGATCGAGGCCATCCGCCCGCTGCGCGACGGCGTCATCGCCGACATCGACGTGGCCGAGCAGATGATCAAGCACTTCATCACCAAGGTGCATGGCGGCAAGTCGCGCCCCTGGCGCTTCCCGGAAATCGTGATCTGCGTTCCCTCCGGATCCACCTCGGTCGAGCGCCGCGCCATCCGCGACGCCGCCAGCAATGCCGGCGCGTCCCAGGTGTTCCTGATCGAGGAGCCGATGGCCGCCGCGATCGGCGCCGACATGCCCGTGACCGAACCGATCGGATCGATGGTCGTCGATATCGGCGGCGGCACCACCGAGGTTGCGGTGCTTTCGCTGCGCGGCCTCGCCTACACCACGTCTGTACGTGTGGGCGGGGACAAGATGGACGAAGCGATCGTCTCCTATGTCCGCCGCCACCACAACCTGCTGATCGGCGAAGCCACGGCCGAGCGCATCAAGAAGGAATATGGCGTGGCACAAGCGCCCGAGGACGGCGTCGGCGCGACCATCCACATCAAGGGCCGCGATCTGGTGAACGGCGTGCCCAAGGAAATCACGATCAACCAGGGCCAGATCGCGGATTCGCTCGCGGAACCAATCGGCACCATCGTCGAGGGCGTGCGCATCGCGCTGGAAAACACCGCGCCGGAACTGGCGGCGGACATCGTCGATCAGGGCATCGTGCTCACCGGCGGCGGCGCGCTGCTGAAGGGGCTGGACGATGAGCTGCGCGACGAGACTGGCCTGCCCGTTACCGTCGCGGAGGATCCGCTGACCTGCGTCGCCATCGGCACCGGCCGCGCGATGGAGGATCCCATGTTCCGAGGTGTCCTGCAGACGGCGTAAGGAAGGGGGCAGGTCATGGCGCGGCCTCCCAGCCGACGCCCCGGGCACAACCGGAAAGCGCAGTACAGCCTGTTCGCCAGTTACGTGGTGGCCGTGTCTGGAGCGTTGATCGGGCTGCTGCTGATCGGCGTCGCTATCTTTGATCCCACAGGTTTTGCCGTTATCCGTGGTGGCGCGGCCGAAATCACGCGCCCGATTTCTGCGACACTGAAGGGTTTGGTGCGCGGTGTCGGGTCGGCGGACGAATGGGTCGTCGCCTACATCAACGCCGGATCACAGAATGCGGCGTTGCGCCGCCAGGTCGACATCAACCGCACGCGGCTGATCGAAGCAGCCGCGATCCAGCAGGAAAATATCCGCCTCAAGAAGTTGTTGAAGCTCGTCGAGGCGGAAAAGGATGAGGTCGTCGCCGCCCGCATCATAAGTTCATCCGCCAGCAGCACGCGCCGCTTCGCGCGCCTGAACGCAGGCAAAGCGCAGGACGTGCAGCCGGGCATGCCCGTACGCGCGCCGGAGGGGCTGGTCGGGCGCATCTACACATCCGGCATCAACACGGCCGAAGTGCTCTTGCTGACGGACAGCAGCAATGTCGTTCCGGTACGTCGCGCCAAGGACGACATCGCTGCCATCTCCACCGGCCGTGATGACGGATCGGTCGAGATCCGGCCACTGACGGCGGGCAACAATCCTTTCAAACCCGGTGACGTGATGGTGACCTCTGGAATCGGTGGCCTCTACCGGCCCAATATCCCGGTCGCGATCGTTGTCCGCATCCGGGGAGATATCGCTATCGGCGTCCCGCTCGCCAACCCGGCGCGTGTCGAGGCTGTGATGGTGCAGCGCCCTTATGAGGTCAGCGTCTCACGCCCCGAAACGCCATCAGCTGCAGCATCGCTCCACCCCAACACCGACGCATCGCCTGCAACGCCCGCCGCGACGACGCCCCCTGCTGCTGCCACACCTCCGACGGCTTCCAACAATACGGCCAGAGCAACGCCATGATCCCGCAGGGACCGCGGCTCGGCAACGACCCGTCCCGCTTCCGGCTGGAAGGGACGCCCGTGATCAGCGTCATGCTGGGATCCATGCTCACCGCATTGCCCGTCATCGCGCAATCGCCGGTTATGCCGCCCGTCGGCCTGCTGCTGCTGCTGTCGTGGCGACTGCTGCGCCCGGAATTGTGGCAGGCATGGATCGCCCTGCCGCTCGGACTGTTCGATGATCTGATGAGCGGCCAGCCGCTCGGCAGCGCCATGTTCCTGTGGACGCTCACATTGATCGTGATCGATTCCAGCGAACGACGTCTGCTCTGGCGCGACTATTGGCAGGACTGGCTTATCGC
>Ga0075012_10000373_pt1 | contig 48566 bp, 92 predicted proteins | sample All_14_2_FD_71474 | JGI IMG/M metagenome (GOLD analysis project Ga0075012, IMG submission 71474) | Freshwater microbial communities in response to fracking from Pennsylvania, USA - Allegheny Zone_MetaG_DW_15 | ecosystem: Environmental > Aquatic > Deep subsurface > Groundwater > Drilled...
GGGAGACATGGGGTGGTGGGGCAGTGTCAGCAACGAAGACACAAAGTGGGAAGAAAACTACAAGAAGCTCATGTCTTCTTTGCTTCCTACTTTGTATGTCACTCTCGTAGATTGCCACATTTGACATGAAACCTGAGACCAAACAACTCAGGGACTTTATCAAGCACCTGAACGAAAATTTCAAGGGAATCCTTCTTGAAGAAGACCCTGGATTGGAGACTGACCCACCTCCTCCCATTAAGTATGAGGTAGTAGAGTTCGTCAGGTACAGGTATAACCCATCAAACCTTGGGCTTGTAGAAGTAGACATGAAGCTGCTTCATTCCTTTAACGTGGTCTTTGGTTCTCGTGTCCTAACTTCGTGGGAAAAGGGACGTATCTATGGCCACGTATTTTCGGTAGAAGACCTTCAAACCCTTTTTGCTGGGGTACCCTTGACTCGCATCTCTCCTGTTCACACCGAGTTCTGGAGAGTAATCCCTAAGAAAGAAGAAGTGTAATGTCATATAGGAAGCCATACTCCAAAAAAGAAATAAAGGGCTACGGGAGGAAGGATACAGAGTTCAAGGAAGAGCATGAATCCTTTGGTATGCTCTCCATCTTTCGCACTCAAGGGAGCACACGACTCTTTGGTTCTCACCTAGATAGCCTAGGTAGCTTCATCACTCTTCGAATTAATGCCGGGTCTGTGAGGCACTCACTGAGTCGAGACTGGTACAGCGAAGAAGAGCAGCTCATCGAGATTCATATGTCGGCGGCTCAATTTGCGGAAGCAATCACCACACTCAATACGTCTCCTAGCACACCTTGCACTGTGGTTCGTGTCCTAGGGTCTCGCATGGAAGACGTGCCAGAAGATCGTAGGAGCGAGAAGGCTGCAATTGAGGACGGGTTTAGGGAGGACGTAAGGGGTCTTGTGTCCAAGTTGGTGGAGGGCCGCGATAAGGCGCTGGCACTTCTGGACAAGAAGACTCTCACCAAAACCGATAAGCAGGAACTTGTTGAGGTTTTCCGTGTAGCCATCCAAGATGTAAAGGACAATCTTCCTTTCGTTGTGAAGTCCTTTCAGGAGAGCACACAGAAGACTGTCACACAGGCCAAGGCAGAGGTAGATGCCTTTGTCAGTATGGCTGTACAACTTGCCGGGTTGGAGGCTCTGCAGGGTAGGCTGCTGCCTTCTGTCGAGGCTCCCGCATTGACTTCTGGAGAGGATGACCGATGATTCTTGTAACACTTCAAGTTGACTACAAAGACCACTACTTTGAGGTTCACCATCTTTTCGATAATTCTCTGAGAAAGATTTCTTGGCAGAATTCAGTCCAATCCAAGCTAAACCAGCTGAAGATGGACGGTGCCGAGGTAAAAATATGGGAAAGGGAAACGGACCACTTTGTTGTGGAGGGACCTCGCAATACCTCTCTTCACACGGCTGTTTCCTGTTGGACCGTGGACCCCCTAGATAAGAGGCCCTTGTCCAAGGTACTCATGGAGTACCCATCTAGGGCGGTCGTCTAAGGCAGCAGTCTCCTTGTAAAGAGCACCCTAGAGGTGCTACATGCGATTGGTTGTCATAGAATCCCCTTATGCTGGGCTTGTGGACAGAAATGTAGATTACGCACGAGAGTGTGTTCGGGATTGCTTGCGTAGAGGAGAGTCACCCTACGCAAGCCATCTGTTCTTCACTCAACCAGGAGTTCTGAATGATGACATTCCTGAAGAGCGTACATTAGGAATTGACGCGGGGTTGGCGTGGGCAGCCAAAGCTGACGCCTCGGTTCTCTACATGGACCATGGTATGAGCAGGGGAATGGTCTATGGCATCCGCAACGCGGTGAAAAGCGGACGAAAAATAGAGATCCGCAGACTCTACAGTGACGTAAAAGAGCTGGACCACGCGGCGGTCGAAGATGTCGTTCGCGAGGCTCTAAAGGAAAAGCAAGAAGCTTTTCTTCCCAGCCTAGACAAGGTTTCTCCATTTCTTCGAGATAAGGTAGAAGAAGTAATAACCAACTTGACACAACGTCCCCTTTCTGTGTTTGACATTGCCTCCTATGAGAAGGCTGCCACGGCCAACGTAGGAGAAGTGCCTGACGTAAATCCTGAAAAAGAACCCATCTCTTGATGGATCGAACCCTGCTCATATTAGTGAGCAGGAGGATTTTCTATGGTTGCCATCTTTGCCACCAAGTCTAGTAATACAAAAATTTCTGGTGAGTCCGCAGTATCGGCCACCTATGCTGCTACTTCTGTTTCTTGTCCTTCCACTTGCAATCTCCGTGGTTCCGGCTGTTACGCAGAATCAGGCAGGGTTGGCGTTCACGTAGCTGCCCTCAATACTTCTGCTCCCGAAGGAATCCGTCCAGAGGCAATAGCCAGAAAAGAAGCAGGCTTCATTCGTGCTGCGTTCGGGAAGCGCCCCATTCCTCAGGATGGAGCACGCGGCGGACGGGACCTTCGTCTCCACGTATCTGGAGACTGTCGAACCAACAAGGCAGCTGAGATTCTTGGAAAAGCTGCTCTCCACTGGAAGAGCCGAGGCGGAGGAGCAGTGTGGACGTACACACATGCTTGGGCTACGGTTCGACGTAAGTCGTGGGGCAAGGGAGTTTCTGTCCTCGCTTCGATGGAAGACCCCAAGTTGGCAGCAAAGGCTCGGCGTCAGGGGTATGCTCCTGCCCTGGTAGTGCAGGAACACCCGAGCACCAAGGCCTTTACTCTTCCTGGGTCTACAGTTCGGTGGATTCCTTGTGTAGAGCAAACTCATGGCATTCCTTGTGCGGATTGTCGTCTTTGTATGGATGCAGACGGTCTGCGTCAACGTAACATGGGCATTGCGTTTGCAGCTCACGGTCCTACACGAAAGATTCGAAAGCACCTTCAGGTGCTTTCGAGCTGACGTACGAACTCACATGAGGTCTGGCAGGTTGATATGAGCGTCACCCACGAAGATAGAATGAGGGCTCATCTGTGGGTAAGAGAAGCTCTACACACTGCGGTGCGAACAGAAGCCCTCAAGGCAGGACTAGAATCCCCTCTTCTTCATGTCGTAGACCTATACTGGTCGGATCGCATGGGTAAGAGCATGGGACTAGCCTCCTATACCCTAGACCTTTCTTTCGTTAAGCTCTCTACCGTGCTTTGGAAGGTAGCGACAGAGGAAGACAGAAGGGAAACCGTATACCACGAAGTTGCTCATCTCATAGTGTACGACAACCACTTTAGGAGCAATCCTCGTAGAACGAAACTGCCAGCAGGGCACGGACCAGAGTGGAAATGGGTGATGCACAAAATTGGCTACTCCAACCCTTCCTCCAAACATACCATTCTAAACGAAGAATATGAGAGGGAGAGGGGAAGAGTACCTCTGTTTTGTGGGTGCAGAACAGCTCCTACTTTCTTTGTCTCATCACACAAAGCTGTTGTTATGGCCGCTCATACCAAAAAGGGAAAGCCGTATTTCTGCAGAAAGTGTAGAAAACTCATTCAAATTGGAGATAGAAATGAATGAGTACTTCATGACCTTTCTGGCTGGTTTGGCTGTTGGCTCGGTTGTTGTTTCTTTAGTCCTCTCCCATGATAGAGGTTTCAACCACATCAGGTATGAGAGGGAGAAACTACGAGAGATAACACGTAAGTGGCACACTGCCCTTCATTATGAGAAGCTATCTTTTAGTGATTTGTTGTTGGCTCCTGGAAACGCTGAGAGAGAAGCAGCCTATAAGTATTGTCGAAGGGCCAGAATAGAAATAGAGGAGGAGCTAACCTCTTCTTTCGGAAAAAAGCCCTCAGACGAAAAATCTCCCACCACAAAACGAGTTCTGTGGTTCTCACGCAAGAATCGACCCACTACCTTTTAGGAATGCTATGAAGCACGGAATTGTTACAAACGGAAGGACCACCACATTCTACGGCAATGCTGCCACAATGTATGTGGTGCGCCAAGCAATCGCATCCTGCTTTACACTAGCTGAGGTAGAGGAAAGGCTCAAGAACGCTTCTTCAGTTATGCGTCCTTTCTACATCGAAGAAGCCCTGAGGCAGAAGTGGAAAATCTCAGCAGAGCTTTTTTCTTGGATGGAAGAAGACGATAAAAGGCAAGAGGAAGAGCAGAAGAAGATTATTCACAAAAATATTGTTCGTTACTTGGCCTCCTCTACCAAAAAGAAAGCCAAGTCTCGTCTCAGCATTCCATGCTTTCTATGTGGCGGGGAAATCAAAGGAGGTCAGGAATATCATGCGGTAACTTACGACAGGAAAGCTTACCGCGGCCATAAAGAATGCGTGGCGAAGGAGCCTAAGAAGTGAACAAACTATTGGTCCATAGTGCTGACGAAGTTGTTGCTCTAGTTCTCAAGCACCTGTCTCACGAAGAATCGTCTAGGTTTCTGTCCATCGAGTTTCAGTTGAAGGACGAAACTGGAAAACTTTGGTGGGAGTCTGACCTAGAGGCAGCCATAGACGCGGAGAGTCCAGACTCAAAGATGCTGGATAGGGCTAAGTTTACTGATGTTTGGCGTCCTGTGCAAAAGGCCTACCTTCCAACTTCCTTTCCCTGCGTAGTTCTGTACTCACTAGGAAATACCTTTGACAGAACGGGAGACGTAACCTACCGACTTCTAGAGTACGTAGAGAAAGAGGATTTCTCGACTACGTCTAAGCCTAAGAGAACCAAGAAGTCGACCAAGAAGTCAACCGAGTCTCCGCGCCTATCTCCTCGTCTTGTCGCACTTGGAGAGGCCACAGACCGACTTCTTAGAAGTAAATCGGAAGTCTTGGATGCGGTGACTGAGTGGGCGTCGATGGGCGAACAGCTACGCCACCTGCCTCGCCTTTCCAAAGCGGCTGACGAATACATACGGGCCACTGACCAATGGTATCAACTCAATCCATTTCTGGAAGCGCCATGAGCATGCACTCCCAATTAACTGACGATGACATCGGTCCTCATTACCGGCTCAGACATAGGAAATTGTGTAGACTCGGAGATGAAATTTTCGTATTTTGTCACATGCATCCTATGTCTCATTCCTTCTACGTGAAGGCTAAGATCGAAGAAATTGTTTACATCTGGAATATAGAGGGTAAGAGCACTGGAGCTTGGCACACGGTTACTACCGAGGAAGAGTTGCTTCAATTTCCTCATTCCTACTCCCACGACAAGGGAGAATGGACCGAACCTAACCCTATTTCCCTTGAGGAGTTGAACAACCTTAGGCTGAAGGGAAAAGCCGAGATCGTCAACCAGATGCCTTGGGTGGATTGGCCCCTTGGACATGCTGCGTATCTTGATGACGAGGGATTTACTGACTTGGTTGACGCTAGGAAAGTTTACGGTAGGTTCCCCATACGTAAACTTGGCAGGAGGATGAAAACCTACATCCGAAATAACACAACCTTCATTCTAAAAACGCATGGAGAGCCGGGCCCTAAATGGGCGGAGATTAAGAACTACATGCGTAAGGGATACGTATGACCTTTTGGGTCCTGAAAAAATTGAGGGAACTGGTCTTTGGTCCAAGCTGCACTAACCTACCTTCTGGGTGTAAGAGCCGTGCAGTGCGTGGTAAGTATTGCTTATACTGCTGGGAGCGAGGACTTGCAGATTCTGTTTGTTACAAGCATTGGGTAGGTGACGTTTATGAACGTTCAGATCGCACCTGAGAACTTTGGACATGTTGTGGCCTTTGCCATGAGATACGCGTTAGGGCGCCAGTCCACTGCCCCCTCCATCGTACAGGAATTCATACGGGATAATCTGGACGTTCTCAGCCCAGAGGAAATCTCTTTGCTCATACTTGATATTGACGAGTGCAGAAATTTTGGAAGCGACGTGGATAAAGCAATGTGGTTGCGTTTTAGGGAAACGCTACAGCACAAGCTGCATCCTCCAGTTACGAAGATGGTGGTGTACGGAAAAAAGAGTGAGGATGGCGTGCCTCACGCTCGCCTACTTACTGTCAGGGGACATAGGAACGCCATTGCTCTTCATCTAAACGTTTATCCTCAGGACTCTCTTCTGGAGGAATTTGAGGCATACTCTTGGGGTCAGGCTATGACGTATTATCAAGCCAAGTACTTCAATAGGGTGTATACGCCAGACTGCACTGATGTGTGGGAGCCTTTCTCTACTCTTTCGGAAATTCCGCCGCAAGAGGTTAAAAGCGCACAAGATGCGCATGAGAAGTCGGAGATCATTCAATGGTGTCGAGATGCAAACGGGAACAGGCTGGAAATTGGCGACACTGTCGAATCCTGTGATAACGGTGAGGGTGGCGTTATTCTGGACCTGACTCCTGACGGTTCTGCTTTAGTCAAGTGGGAGTCCGGACTAGAAACGACATACTCATGTCCTGGTTTGGTTCTCATCTGACCGAGATCCTTCAATGAGAAGAGTATCTGCGGAAACCGTTCGTCAACTCTACGGGCCTAGACCCTCTCTTCGTCACATCATCAAGGGTCTAGAGCGCCTCTACGAAAACAACCTCGAAGAGTCTTACGATAGAGGAGATAGCGAGGCAGATGACAAGGTCTACTACGAGCAGTTGCTACACGAGCTAGGGCATTTCTACTCTCTTAGCGAAGAAGTAGGCTCGTCTAAAGATATGACCTTGGCTATTCGCTCCTTGGGTCCCATGGCTCAAGCAGGAAATGAGGTCGATGCTTTAGCGTTTACTGCCGTGCTTAGTGAATGGCTCGGATATCGCCTGGGAATAGGTCACTTGGTTTCTATTGGCCTGACTAATTCGCCTCTGATTCCAAGCAGTAAGTTGCTTAGGTCCTTGGTGAATTTGTCTGCCGATTCCCCCAAGATGACACAATTGTGTAGGGATGTTGCTCGTGTTGTTTACGAGTATGCCTACCTTGAGAAAAAGGAAGAACAGGACAATGACTACTTCTGATAGGGATCAAGAGCAAGCTGCATTAGAACTTACGCGCTGTGAGAAAGAGCTACATCGTGTTGTAGGTCGTGCAGCGAAGAAGTTCTTTGATGCATGTGTAGAAGCGAACGAATACGCCAACACCTTTGTCCAGTATGGAGGTGTAGGCTTCTTATCCAAAGAAGTTGTATCCTTTCGGGTTTCTATGGGTTCTACGCTCATTGTCACTCTTCGAAATGGACGCGATGAGCGCATAGACATAGCGGACATCGCCAAGGACCTTGGAGAAGAAGTAGAGAAGTCCTTGGAACGTATGCAGGCTGCACGTGAGAAATGGATTCAAGTAACAGCGGGGATGACAACTCTAGATAAGGCTGTTTACTTAGCTGAGAAAGAGTCTCACAAATGACGTTGAAGATTGAAAAGCTACTAGTTACAGAAGAAGACACGGATCCTGATGGGTACCGGTCTCACAGAGGAAGGTGTAAACGTTGTTGGGCAAAGGTAGGAGACCCCCACAAGGACTCCTGCGAGAAGCAAGAAGAGTATTTCTGGCAGCAGGTGGTGCCCACTTGTGACCTGCGATCTATCTCCAGAGACGCGGATAAAGTGTACACCCAAGTATTTGTCATTCCTGACAAGTACTCCCGACATAAGCTTCTTTGGATCTGGGCAGGTCAAGGAATTATGGACCCTCCCAACAAAGACACCGGAATTTACTCCCTACGTGCTTACCTGGGGCGTGGGGCCACAGACTTTGAGCATGACAGTGCTTATGCGCTGAAGCTCGATCTGTACGGTGTACAGCTCAAACACGTAATGTACCACACCACAATACTGTCGGCTTTCATACCGCCCGACATTGAACTAGACGATTTCCGTGTCCCTCTTCCTGGGTATGATCCCTTTGTGAAGGATCCCTATATCTGCAAAGAATGTCCGGAAGAAGAGCATCCTATCGTTCCCGAAGACTGTTACGTTCCTAAGGGTGACGCCACACAGTGGAAAATACTTAGAGGCAAACGAGTAGAAATTCATTTTGGATACGTGAAGAAGGAAGAGTGACTCATGGGTACTAGGCATCTGACTCGAATTTATGACTATGACGATACGCTTCTTCTGACCATGTATGGCCAGTATGACGGTTACCCTGATGGCTATGGAAACGAACTGGCAAAGTTCCTATCTGAGTTTACCTTGGTGAATGGCATCGGAGATCAGAAGTTTAAGATCGCTAATGGCCCAGGTTGCTTGGCCGCTCAGATCGTCTCTCATTTCAAGGGAGATGGCGTTGGATCCTTCTACATCTACCCACCTGACTCTAGCCCTCAAGAGTTCGAATACAGGGTACACTGCATTGGATCCTACCTCGGTTCCCCAAAGAAGATTGAGCTGAGGGTGACATCCGTTCATAATCCAAAGTTCTCCTGGGTTGGGGACCCAAAGAACTTTGACGGCAAGAAAATTCAATCCAAGATTTATGAAGTCGAGCACGAAGAAGACGAAGTAGAAAACGATAAGACGGAGGCCCTTCTTTCCCAGATGCGAGAACTAGTACAGGAATGGGACGGAAATGACATTCTTGATATCGCTAAACGACTCGCAGAAGAGAAGATGGCAAACAAGTGAGGGATATAGACTTCACCGACTTCAAGTTGGTAGCGCACTGCACTTGTCCTTTTTGCGGAAACAAAGTTTCCTGGGAAGTTACTGATGACGTAGAGGCTGTAGATTCTGGTCCTGGACAGTGGGGTTACCATGAATCTGCTCATGTGGTGTACCCTCCGCCTCCTGGTTGGGTTAAAAGACTTCACTCTACGGTCTATGGAATAGACCACTATGCTTATGCATGTTGTCCTCCAGAGGAAGAGAAGACAGTATGATAGTGGAAGATGGATTGATAATTGAGGTAGACTACGTTCAAGGACTTGGCACAGTTCAATTGGGAAGCCGTGCTCTTTCCTTTATGCTGTGTCATTTTGTTTCTGGGTGGCCTGTGTGCAAGCTGGAGACAGGGGATAAGGTACAGGTTAGACTGTCTGACGACGGAATGCAGGTGTTGAGTGTAAGGAGAGATAGATTCGTAGGAGGGAAACCTAAGACAGAAGAAGGCGTGGAGATTATCCAGGACTATTTCCCACGAATGCCCAAGAAGAGCATGACTCCAGAAGAATTCTGTCTTAAATATGCTTCTGTGCTTGTTGTGCGGAGAAGAGAAAGCAGACTTCCTACTCCTACGCAAGAAATCCGTATGGAGTGTAGAGGAGAAGACTCCTGGGCGGTGTTTTATGACGGAGAAATGCTGGGAAAGGACGGCAAAGTATCTCCTGACTACCTGCCCTCTAACCGGTCTGACAAGGATTACACGGTCCGCCGCTTTTCTTTTTTTGAGGCCATGGCTGTCAGCTTGGCCCTTCTCGACGCAACTAAGACTGGATGGCTGTGGGATTGGGAAGAACCTGTAAGGGAAGCTGTTCTAAAGGCACTAGGATAGGTTGACTTCGTCTTCTTCTCGGTTATTTTAGTGCAGGAGGTGCTGCATGCTGCCTGCACACATCGTGTCCCAGATTTTGGAACGAGAGCGTCAAACCCGAGACAAGCTCTTCGAGCACCAACCTGTGGTAGAAATGCCCCTTGCCCCTCCGCCTGGTCCAGTGGAAACTACAGAGGAATCTCACAGAGGCGTAGTCATTATAGATCTGTAAATAGAAATATTGGTAACAATGTCTGACGATCGCCCAGTATCTACTCCCCTCTCCAGAGAAGAAGTTCGTTGTCTTTTAGAGATAGGCAAACAGATTCGTAAAGATGTAGAAAAGCGGTTCGATCAAATGGAGCGTATGTCGGAAATAGAATCCCCTTCACGTGTAAAACGCGGAAGAACGTTAGGATTGATAAGAAAAGCGTTCTTTAGTGCGTATGAGACACAGTCAACTTCCTTGTATTTGACTCACAGTTGGAGCTTTGCGAGAGAGTGTTACCACAAAGCCTCCCGCATGTTAACAGACAACTGGTACAACACACCTCCTGACCAACAAGCTCAGGAGCTAAAGGGGTGGGTAAAGACATACCCAAAACTTTCCTTTCGCCATTCAAATGGAGGTATGGTAACCTTCATGACGTATCCTACTTCCACCAGGTCAAAATACTCCTCTCCTGAGTATGAAAAGTTCGTAGACCACTATGTCTACGAAGCCAGATCTCTGTAACTAAAAGGTTACTATGAATTACACAAGCAAAACACGCGGATCAGAATTCTAGGTTTTCTAACTTAGGAGCTGAAAATGCGTAAAGACATTGCAAAAGTTATCGTAGAGCGTCCTCGTTATGGCGGCGGCGGTAAGTACCAACTTCGTCAAGACAGAAGAAAAGGAAAAGACCCGCTTCAGTGGGAGTCTCTTCCTAAACAAGAATCCCTTAAGGCAGTAAACATTCGTGGGTATAACGGAAAATACCTCAATGATTACCTTGCTCCCATCAAAGGGTTTCTCAGCAAAAACGTAGGCCGTCCCTGGGATAAGGTTAATTCTGAAATCAGAAAGCACCTCAAACCCCGTAGTACCATGCACCGTCATGTTCTCGAACATATCTACAACGGATTCGTAGAGCTTCGTCCCATGTTCAAGGAAGATGGGACGGTCCTCCGAGATGATGGTCGTCCGTTTTATGATGGAAACTGGTACGTAGACAGACAGGGTATTCTTCGAGCGTACAAGGAAAAGAAGCGTAAGAAGGTCAAACCCAAAGAAGAGATCCTGGTAATCAATGATTACGAGGAGTACAGGAAGATTGACGGAATCTGGTATTACGTCAGGTTCGTACACGCCAATCCCAAAGACTTCAACGTATTTGACGTCATCTTCAACAGGACGCTTCCTTTCATTCCATGGCACCTTAGAGGCAAGCATGGGCCACCTAAACACGATGGCGTCCCCATATTTCATCCCGATAAGGTGAGAGTAGCGGTGGAGAAGAAGCAGCTTTCTAAGAAGCAGCTAAAGGACTTGGGCCTCAACAAACCCTGACCATAATAGAAAAGGGCCACCTAAATCTAGGTGGCCCTTTTCTCATGCAGGAGAACGTATGCCCTACAGAGAACCCTCCCCAACTCTAACCAGATTTTTTGTTTGCGTGGTCTACTTTAACGACAACCACAACTCCGCTTCCGTCTATAGATTCATAGACGCTGAAGATAGGCTGAGTGCCCTGGAAAACGTTCTCCACAAAGAGAATGTGAAAAAACAGACTGTGTGGTCCTGGCACATAGTTAGCCTCGCTGATTTTGAAAAAGAGATAAGGGAGGATTGTAGTGGAACACAAGGAAAATGATGTGACCGCACAAGAAAAGAATCTGGCAGAGGTACTCTCCAACTGGCTGTCAGCGCCTATTAACAATTATGGAACTCCCTTTGTTGGTCATCCGGAAGATTTCTCAGCAGAAGAACAGGATGTATTCCTGCGTCTTGTACATGAACCTCGCTTCGTGTCCAAAAAAGAGCAAGTAGAGAAGATTAGAGAAATTCTCCTAAACAGACGCAAAGAAGTGCATGATTGACGACGAACAGGATTCCTATATCCAGGCATGCCGAACAGTCGAGGCACTCACCGAACATGCTTTAGCGCAACGAGAAAAAGCAAAAGCAGCAGAAGACGTTCTGTGTGCGGTACAACTGTGGTATGAAAAGGGCGACGACGCAAAGTTGGAACAAGCCTGGAGAGAGTATCAGGCATGTTCTCAAAAGGAGGAAGATGCCAGCTTTTGGGTGCAGCTTCTGCGCGATAGCGCCAACCGGCCTACAGCAATAAGGATTAGCGAGAAAGAATTCAAGAATGACCCTGCAATGGCTATCAGAGCAGCGAAGAATGTTCCACACGTAACTGTGACGAATGGCGCAGGACAAGTGAGAATGGTCATTGTCCGACAAAGAACTGACTTAGAAGATACGGAGGAATCGTGACTCGACGTGGAGACCACACCATAGTTGTTGGAATGGTAAATTTTCCTACGCATCTTCCTTCTTCGCGGGAGGGAGGAACATTTGTTCGGTTAGTCGTGATCGATACCCCTGGTAGGGAAAACTACGACAATAGGTATGTTCCTTGTTGTGGAGGTGACACTCATTTCCTGATGGACGAATCTTTCCTCGGAGATGACCTGTCGTCTGATGGCTCTGACATGAAAGAGGTGGAGGATAAATACTTCCCATTTCTAAATGATGACACCAAGGAATTCTTTAACGATTCCGATGGCAAAGACAGGTATAGGAAATACTTGTCTTTGGACATTCTCACAGTGGTGCTTATGGGAGCTACAGGATGGTCCTCTCACGAATGGCGGTGTACCTACTCTGACCTTACGGAGCATGGTAAGAGGCTTTACGAAATGCTTCAAAACACGTACCCAAAGTGCGAGTTACGTCTTCTTACGTTCAAGGATACCTGACTATGGCCCATCTTTCCATCTGTGGCGAGTTTATCACGGACTATGTTCGAGGCCTGGTTCTGGAGGGCAACCCAGAAAAGGCCTGGACCATTCTGGAGGAGTGTCTCCTCTCTGAAGAGGGAGAGGTGCCCCACTCTGTCCTTGTGAGCATTCTTAACGGGTCTTCTAAGCTAGAGGGTGTAAACGACATCTCTTTGGTAGAAGAGCAGGATGAAGAATACCGGAGCGAACTACTCCAAACTTATGCGGGGCGCATTCAGTTGGATGGAATGTGGTATCGTCCTATATTGATAATTCCCTCTTATTCCGCTTCTGCCTTTAGTACAGTTTCCAGATTTCCTTCCCTCATCCGTGCGGTACAAAGCGACAGGCACATTTTTACTAATGAAGTAGGTGAGGTCGAACCTTGGGTTGTGGAGTGGGAAGGACTGGTAGCCCAATGGCACGTGTCTCGACTTCGGGGACACGTTCGTGTGGAAGAAGCACTTGGATTCTTTGTCCTATGGGATGTTTGTCCTGGTCGCCCCTTTTGGCTTAAGGGAGCACCCAAAACCTTTGAGGCGGCACTGGTTGAATTTCTGGGAAATGAAAAGACTGTTCCTGTTGCAGACGAGAATGATCTGTTGTCCTTTTACGAAGACTTAAATCGCAGTAACTTTTATGCAGAGGAACAATTTGACCAGTGGGATCTGCTGACGCTAACACAAAAACTAGTAGAATTTGACCAGTGGGATCTGCTGACGCTAACACAAAAACTAGTAGGGCGGAGAAAGAGTCAGAAAAAGTACGAGGAACTGTGTCTTCTTCAGGAAGAAATCAAAAGAAGATCGGGTTCTGACACTCTTGAGCTGAGGGTTTATTCGGAGGTGTACCATCTTCCTCGCGCTCCATTTATTAATTGGGCTCTGAGTCGCACCAAGTTCGGCCATCTTGCACCTAAGTGGGAGGTGGTGTGTCCTATTGGAATGAAGATGGACAATGACAACCGCTATCATACAGACTGGATGGTAGGAGCGGGCATTCCTCTGCACAAGTCCTACGACAGAGAGCTACTCTTGGCTGCGGCGGATCTGTCTGCCCAGATTCAGGAAGAACTCTGTGGAACCTCTGCCCACATTCTGACAGGAGCAGACGGGTACCATCAAGGTGCTGTGGGGAAAAGTATTATGGTTCTGCCTCACCTTGGAGTGGAGTACGCTGAAGTAGCTATGAATCCTGAGGTAAGAGTCATCATTGCTGAAGAGGGTGGGGCGTTGTCCCATCTAGTATCAGTTGGAAGAGAATCTGGCCTCTGCATTCTCAGAATCAAGAATGCTTTATCCTTGTTTCCTCTTGGAACCACCCTGGGCGTGAACCAGGAAACAGGAAAGGTATCTATGCTGTGACTTGTTTGATCCTGGTAGGAGGGTGAGGAAGTATGACCAAGACAATTCAGGTTTCCGTCACAAAGACACGTTGGGCTGAGATGTCATCTCGCACTCTATCCAGAGTATCTAGTCTTACGCTTGACCATGGAAGCGTGATGAAGGCTCTTATCCGAAGGAAGAACAAGAGTGACCGAATCTTCTTGGCCCATTATCGAAGGCGCATTGTAGGATGGGCTACTGTGGACCACTTCAACACAAGTAGTTCCAGATTCTATACTGTAAATGTTTACGTTGAGCCTTCTTTTAGGGGAAGAGGAATAGCCAATCAACTAGTTACTCGTGTCAAGGAAGACACTACCCACCTCAAGAAGACAGTGTTGTTTCCTAGCCTACCGTCAAGAGGCAAAAAATTTGAGAAAGAGAAGGCTAAGACTATCTAATTAGGTGGCCAGAAAACCAGCGTGGAAAGCAAATTTGGTTCACCTCAAGGTGGCCATAGAAAGAATAGTACATAATTTTTCTGTTCATGCTGGAGTCAGTAAAAAGGTAGCTGCCTCTCACATAGAAAATATAGCACGAGAGATACGAGAGAAGGAAGAGAAGAAAGGGTGATTGCTTTTTTCAGTGCAGAGTGCATCTTTACTAACAGAATGCCTGCTAGATTCTGGAGAAAAGCAAGACAAAACCCTTATCCCTTTTTATCTCTACAAGCTGTGGGCGGAGGAGTAACCGGATACTTCAAGGGTATGATGTCTTTTGATAAAGATACCTTGTCTGACGAAGAGATATCTTACGAGATTGCGGCTGCCTTGGTAGACAAGGTGGAAATGTTTTCTCCTGTAGGAGTTGACTCTATAAACTTTGAAGAGATAACACTTTCTCTGGCAGACGAGGAGAAGCCAACGTCTTATACGTAGGCCGTACCCTGCTCATACTAAGGACTGTGCCTCCTCGACAACCTCATGCTTCTCTTTAATGAGAGGCTCCAGAACAAAACCGCCGAACGATGAAGCCTGAAGATACCTCCGAAGAAAGCAACGACTCTTACGATCTCTGGTTGTCCGCTAATTCAGAAGAAGTAGCAAAGCATGTAGGGAAGGTAGTTGCTGTTCATCCTATCCGAGGAATCGTTGCAAGCACCTCGTCTATTAAGGACACTACCGCCGAGGTGACCCGTATGGGCCTTTTTGACGAGGTAGTGATTCATGTTGTTTCCTGAAGAACAGAGGTGACTCGTGCAAGACCTAGACGCACTAGAGCAAACACTGCGTGCTCATACAGGAGCCAGCAGAATCGCCTGTAAACGTGCTGTAAGAGATGCTAACGGGGATCTAGAACTAGCGTTAGAAATTCTCGACATACGAATCCGAAACGGCGAAGTCAGAACCACAAGGGAAGAAAAAATGATCGTAGTCAAGATAGAGATGTGGCCCTTAGGTTTTGAATCCAAGGCCAGGGAACTGGGACGTATGTACATCACAAACGACGGAACAGGCCACGAAAAAAGAGGAAACTACAACGTGGCAGTGTGCAGAAAGGGGAGCACCGATAAGAAGTCTCCTCTCCGCACAGGTCGTGTAGAAGATTACCCACGTCTGTCGTACAACGTGTGGCGACTCATCCTGCGTGCTCTTCGTTCTTCTTTTCCGGAGGAGAAATGAGACAGGAGAAGTTCTATTGCAGAGCTTACCATCAAGGAAAACAGTTCTGGGAGTTTCTACGTGCTCCCTCTAAAGAGTTAGCGCGAGAGTGTTTCATTCAAAACTACTCCCTTCCTGACACAGACACCATCACCGTCATTCCTACGGGCGAGGTCGACAAGTTGAGCATTGCGCGCCTGCTCTATTTTATCCCGAAGGACTTTGATCCATGGGGGTGCAGCGAACCATTTACTATTGATATGGTTCAGACTCTTCCGTCCGGCAAAATACACCAATATGACTACGGTGAGATATCCAACGATCAGTTGGGGCGTCGAAAGCTAGACCCGTGGTGGCATGCTGCGCGAATTAAGTGGATGTTATCTCATCCTAAGGCTCTTCTGGACCCCATTTCTGTGGATTGCCACTGCAACTACGGAGTGATTTACCCCATTCCAGAAATCACGGATGGATGGCACAGGTTTTTTGCACATAGGGTCCTTGGAAAACGGAAAATTCCTGCGTTCTTTGCAGGAAGAACGGACCTTCTGGACTATCTGGCGCTAAGGACGAACAATCTTCCTGAGGAGTGATTCATGTTTAGAGGACAAGATGGTCACCTTGAGCATAAGCACAGAATGGAAGAGGAGGCAGAAAGAGAAAAGAAGCGATCCGCCAAGCAGAGAAGGTCAGAGCGTGTCAAAAGAACCGCTAACTTTCTATGGAAGGTTTCGGTAACTATTTTTCTGCTGACATTTACTGCTGCGCTCGTAGCGGCACTAGTGTCCTCTCTGCACGAGTCTCAAGAGATCGCGAAGGTAAGGGCCAGAGAAACGCATCTTGCACACCTACGCCAAATGAAAGAAAACATTCCTGCGGGTGTCGAGGCAGACACTTGGATATGGTGTGTAGATCGCTGCGCTCGTCTTGGAACACGCAACGGAGAGTTATACTCTGAAGGTGTGGTGGAAGGACGCCTGTTCAATCACGAGTCTCAGTTAGAGATGATCTCCGTTTCTGGGCCGTGGCTTACTCACAGCGGACGACGTCACATCACAATAGAGATAACTGATTCTCTTAGAGATCTAAATTCTCCACGATTTGACATAGGTGATGTTGTCAGGCTTCACCTTGTTCATGAGAGGAACGGATGGACCATCATGCCCAGAAAGCTTCATCTTCATGACTGACACATTGGTTTTCCAAACCGTGCGGGGATGGGACGGAGAGTGGGACGATTCCAACTCTCTTCTTTTTTGTCCTACTCCTGTGATGTATCATGAGGCACATATTTACCTAGGAATCTTGGTCGAGAAATCTGGTCCTATTTCCTGGACTGCTGAGCTTCTTTCGTGCGCGCCTCTATCCGTTCCTTCAGAGATTCTAGATGCCGCTTTTGATCTGACTAACAGCGCATACACGTCAGAAGACAGGGTCAAAACAGACTTCATCTCTCTTGTAGACTATGGCGCCTCTGCCCTGCTAGCTTCTTTTAGAAGCGCCTCCCCTAAGAAAGCAGTTTTTGAGGCACGAGTGGAAGCGAGTATGGTCGCATCTCGTCCAGCTGTGTACCTCGACGCGTTCAAAATGGAAGTAATGAAGGGATGTCTCAATGACTGACGGAAATCTCGGAGTCATGGACTATAACAGCGGCGAGGAGCTTGAAGGCACACCGCATCCTGACTTGACCTTGGCCAGTTTTGCAGAAGAGCCTACAGGTGCTGTATACGCCTACAATGATGGCAGCATGTGGTTTCACGTTCCGGCAGAGAAGAAAGAGCAGTACGAAAAGATCTTTCAGGTCCAGGTACGAACGGTGTATGTCGTGGACCTGAACCAATCTAAGTCGTAATTTCGTTTCTACCTCCTACTCATAGCTCGAACCCTGTCCATACTAGACAGGGCGAGGAGGTGCTATGGCTCTTTTAGGAATACGAAGTTCCGTTTTGCTGACCACAGACGAAATGTCTCAGGATCAGTTTCTAGAATTTCGTAATGGATGGATTCGGTATGAGGCCCGAAAGCTTCGCCGAGACGGAATCGAATCGACACTCGCACTGCGCACTGCGGAAGAAGAGTTTGAATTCCTTCGCAAGTCTGGATTCAAGGAATCCAACGCAACGGTTCTACGCAATCGGGAAATCAGAAAGTCTCTTAGAGAGAGCTTCTGATAAATAGTCATCCTACCCCAAACAACAGGAGGTTCCCATGTGGCTAGTATACATGTTGTATCCGGAATTGAACTCGGACTTCTCTCACAAGAAGGGTGACGTGCTGCTTGCACGTGGTCTTGTCCGTGTGGACAAGATGCAAGTAGGTCATGCCCGCACAGAGAAGGAAGCACGACAGCAGTGCGTGCGCCTTGCAGTAAAGACCCTGAAGGATCATGGGTACGAGTCTACGGTGATTGGTTTCGGCATCCGAAACTACTATGCCAAGAAGGGAACAGACCTCTCTTGGCAGCTCAGTCTTCAGCAGGTGCTGGAGAGTCTGATGGATCGAAAGAAGCGGAACCAGTCCGCTGCGTGAGGACCCTATGCTTAGAGACTCGTATCTTCTTCAGCGCCTAGAGGCTCCCCTTCCACACAAAGCGTTGGCTGGTGAGGTTCTTTCTCACCATATCTTTGGTGGAGGAATGCTTGGGTTCTCCAAGGCGGCATGGGGCGTGCTGGACCCCATTTGCACCGTAGCTTATATGGGCGCAGCAGAGTACGAGTTTGGTACCCTTCCTTCTTCCTTCAGTAGAATCGGGGACATGGCAAAGGAGGGTCTCTTGACCACCTTTGCCTTTTCGCTCTCTCCCACAGAGCGTACGCTAAACTGGCAGAGAAAGTCTCGATTGGATAGGGCAAAGTTTCCTCCGGCACAGTACGTCACCATCTACGGGCTGTGCTCCAAGAATCAGGTAGCTGAGATTCGTGAACGGGTGGAAAGCTTGTGCAGGAACGCAGACAAGCACCGCTCTAAGGGGGAACACAACATTGACAGCTCCCTGGATCCCCTCTCTGACTACCAGAAGCGCACTCTTGGATGGTTGGACGTAGACAATTCCTTTCTTTTCTTTCGCGACGAAACCATGTGGAGGGGGTTCTGCCTTCTCTTTGGTGTGACAGAACTCTGCGATATTCCTTCCACGCCCACCGTAGTAAACTATGGCGCGATGAAGAAGGATGAACTGGTTCGCGCAGCAGTATCCCTGGGAGTTACCCGAACTAAATCAGATGCGACCAAGCTTTCCAAGAAAGACTTGGTTTCTCTTCTTTCAGGAGGGACAAGAAATGATCAGCAAAGTCCGTAATAAGCAAAATACAGAAGTCAAAGAGGTTGCGAAGAGGTGGTTTAGCCAGCTCACACGTGACCCCATGTTTGTCAACTGGAACTCCTTCAACCAGACTCCTGTCGGAATTGTTGGGGAGTTTATGTGGTCTATCCGATATGCCTTCAACAAGGTAGCCCATGCTAATAAGTGTCCTGAGTACGATACTTTGTCCGAAAAGGAAAAGGTTGCTCTTGGTTTTCGCTACATCGCTGAAGTGGCTGCTGCCTTCGAGAAGTACACGAAGGAAGAGAGCTGGCCGCAGGAGTAATAGTCATGATGTGGAAACTTTGGCTGGACGACATGAGGAACCCGAGTGTCGAGTGCCCTACGGAAAGTGATTTCATTTGGGCGCACGATTGTGAGCAGGCCAAGTATTACGTGAAAATGTGGGGCCCTCCTTCGTTCATGGCACTGGATCATGACTTGGGAGTGACCCTGAAGTCCCACATGATGGGGTCAACCAGAGTAGAGACTGTCATGGAGTTTCTTCGCTGGCTTTCGGACAAATATCCCGACAAGGCTCCTGACTACCGAGTTCACTCCGCTAATCCTGTTGGGAGCAGCAACATTGTTTCTTTCATGGACTCGTGGAAGAAGAGCACACAGATCTGAAGGAGGGACCTGTGAAGATCACCTATCAAGGCAAGGTACACAAATTCGATAACTACGTCTCTGCGGCAGAGTTTCTGCTCAAGAGAGCCAAGGATGGTGAAGAGTTTCTCATTGAGTCCACTCTGTGGACCTTCATGAATCTTCCAGAAGAAGGGTGTGGGGAGTTCAAGGTTTCTCCGTTCGGGTCAGATGGAGACTACGACAAAGATTGCTTCTGGCTGGACCCAGAGGAAGTACAAGACGAACTAAAGTCTCTTTGGGGATCTGTCTGATATGTACATGACGCAGAAACCAGACGGAGAAGTGGAATGGAGCAGCTCACCTAGGTGGGCTGTTCCTTTTCTTCTTGTGGCGGGAGTGCTTCTGTTTTCCCTCCTTCTCCTTACTTCGTACACCTTTCTGACTGGACCTACACTTGAGGAGTGCAAGTCTCTTTGTGGTTCCTCTGGAGTTCAGAACTTCAATGGCATTGAATGTTCATGCAAGGTAAGTCCGTGAGTCCTATGGATTGTGGCGGTCCCTACAGACGTGGAGTTCTTGTGAGGCAAAGTGAAGCGAAGGCTCAGCCTCGCAGGAAACTTGATGTAGGCGCCGCCCTAGCCAAGGGAGTTGTTAAGGGTTTACGCCTGACTTTTCTTCTGCTACTGGACTTTGGTCCGCTTGCAGGTTCTGTTTTAACTTGGATCTACCGCGGTCCCGTAGATGCCGTATTCTCCCTGTCAGCATGTCTTCTCTTCACTGGGATTCCAAACATTGCTATGGATCGGGTTCCTATTCCCCTTCGTCCGATCTTCTTCTTATGGGAAGCCTTCTGGGCGGCATACAAACGAGATGTCTGGCGCGACTGAGGGTAGGGATATCGATATGAGAGACACGTGGAGCGTAGGGATTTCTCAGATCTGGATCCCGTATGAATGGGTAATAATGTCCAGAGGAATGAGAACACTCGAACAATGTCTGACTGACGTACAACACGTAACCCTGGATGAACAACCAGGGGACATAACAATACTCAGTCTGACCGAGGAAATGGATCTACGATGATTCCTGATCAGTACGTCCTGATGATTAAATTCGGGGATAACGATTTTCGTAGCTATTTCTGTGCGGCACTTAGGGTGCTTAGGATGTACCTTCTTTCCGACAAGTACACGTCTCCGTACTATAGTGGAAAGATGAATGAGTATTCTCCATGGCAGGACAAGGATCAGGTAGCCAGACTTCTGAACTACATAACTCCAACCTGCTACCAAGTTTCCAACTATCTTGAGGGAAGACCCGTCGATCCGCAAGATAACAGCCTCAAATACTGCGAAGTGAGTGCGGACGACCTCCTTATTGGAAAAGAGGTGGACGACTATCTCCAGCTGCGGGCTTACGACGGAAACGGTTCTTGGTTTGTTTTGGACATGCGTCTTCCTGAAGATCAGCAAATACAAGTGTGGTGAGGAATTTATGTCAGAGCACAAGGTTGAAGTAGTCAAAGTAGTCATCACACCCCATCCCAACGCCGATGCTATTGAGCTGGCGCAGGTGGGAGACTACCTCTCCGTAGTCAAGAAGGGCCAGTTTTCTACTGGAGACCTTGTTGCTTACATTCCCGAACAATCCATCCTTCCCACGAGTCTCATTCAAGAGCTGGGCCTTGAAGGAAGATTGGCCGGTTCTGCTAAGAACCGCGTGAAGGCAATCAAGCTACGGGGTGTTCTTTCACAAGGGCTTTGCTATCCAGCGAAACCCGAATGGAAGTCAGGACAAGACGTGACAGAACTGCTTGGTGTGACCAAGTACGAGCCTCCCGTCCCTACTGCTCTTGCTGGAGAGGTCTTTTCCGCAGGTTTGGAGCGATGCCTGAAATACGACATCGAAAACTTCAAGCGTTACCCCGATCTTCTACAGGATGGAGAAGAGGTGGTGTTCACGGAAAAGATTCACGGTACATGGTGCTGTATTGGGGTACTTGCTCCTGAACACTCTCATCCTGTGTACGGTGACGTGATCATCACGTCCAAGGGGCTTAGCTCCCAGGGCCTTGCTTTCAAGCTGTTTGACGCAGAGAATCCAGAACGTGGAAACCCAAACTCCAATAATTTGTATGTAAGGACCGAGTCTGCCACCAAGATGGTGCAGCGTATAAAGGAACACTGCGACTATTACCTGGACCAGGGCATGTCTGTATATGTTCTTGGAGAGGTTTTCGGACGAGGAGTTCAAGACCTTTCTTACGGAGCAAGCGCAGACCATGATGAAAACATTGGATTTCGAGTTTTTGACATTTACGTCGGAAGTCCAAGAACCCCTAATTCTAGGTACTTGGATCATGAGTCTCTTGAGCTGGTGACCTCCAGCTTGGGCCTCAAGCGTGTTCCTGTGCTGTATCGAGGACCGTTCAGCAAAGAAGTACTTCTCCAGTACACTGACGGTAAGGAGTCGGTTACGGGAAAGGGCGCTCACATTCGAGAGGGAGTAGTTGTTCGTCCAGTGAAGGAGCGAAGAAGCGATCTTATTGGACGAGTGCAGCTCAAATCTGTTAGTGAGCACTATCTTCTTCGCAAGGATGGAACGGAGTACACCTGAAATGGCTGTATTCGTTTCGCTCGCAGTGCTCGGCGCGCTACTTTCCACGGTGATTCTAATTTGTAGAAACCCTTACTCTTTTGAAGAAGTAAGAGACCACGACAAACTAGACCACCCTAACGTCTGGCCAAAGGAATGAACTTTTGCAGCCATAGACTGTGAAGGGCACATACCTTTTGGCAGAGTGAATTTATGGCCAATCTATACGAGAGAAGTCTTCCGGAAGAGAGTCAGGTTTACGCAGAGTTTATTCAGTCCCAGTATAGATCTGCACCCACAAAACAACAGCACTTAATAGAAGTAGAAAAGGCTGTATTGTGGATCTCAAGGTGCCCTTCCCTTTCTACGTTCAAATATACCTTTGAGCAAAGAGACTACATGTGGGACGGAGAGGTTGCCTCCTTCTGGCAACAAACAGGACCAAACATCTTGCATGACGCAGCACATTGGCTTGTTGCCTCTGAGGTCCAAAGAAGGTGTATAGACTTCGGCATTGGTGGGGGCCCAGATTCACGTCATGCGGTTCCTGAAAGTCATAAGGGTTATCTGTTCATAGCAAGCGATCAAGAGCTGGACGCATCTGTTCTTGGCATATCGATTCAGTACGCTCTAGGCTTTCCTACGAGACATACTATGATGTCCCATTCGTGGATGCCGGTGGGCGGCAACAACGATGACTGCGAATCTCTCTTTCGCTCCGTGTACAAAAGGTTGGACCCCATCTTCGAGTGCCTCTTTTTGTAGGGTCCAACCCTGTTCATACTATGAGATGAGAAACGGGAAGATGCACTTCCTCCTGTGCCACATAAACAAAGAAAAGGTGAGTGATGAAATTGCCTTCTACGGCGGCTGCCGTTCAGACGGATGGGTCATTCGATTCTTCCGACTTTCAAATTGATGTCAATCAGCACGCCTTCAACATCTTGTCCAGTGGTCTGTACTCGGACAAGTATCTGGCCATTGTACGTGAGCTTTGCTGCAATGCTTGGGATGCTCACGTTGCAGCCGGAACTACGGACAAGCAGTTCGAGTTGTTTCTTCCCAACAGCCTTTCTCCCGTTTTCAAGATTCGTGATTACGGAACAGGTCTGTCTGAGCAAGAAATTCTTGATGTGTACCGCGTATACTTTCGTAGCACGAAGCAACAATCCAACGAAATGATTGGTTGCTTCGGTCTTGGAAGTAAGACTCCCTACGCCTACACCCAAAAATTCACAGTCATCTCCTACCACAATGGCACGAAGTACCATTTTAGTGCCATCATTGGAGACACGGGTCTTCCTCGCCTCGTCAAGATGGCAGAGATGGAGACTTCCGAGCCGAACGGAATGGAGATTTCTTTCTCCGTGGACCAAGGAGACTTTTGGTCTTTTCGTAACGCTGCAGAGAAGGCTCTTCGTCCTTTCACCCTCAAGCCTATTGTCAAGGGCGTTCACAAGTTTGAACCCCTGACTTATGACAATCCGATCCTTTCAGGAAAGGGTTGGTCCGTTCTTCGGAACGAAGCAACTAAGCTTGCTGTGATGGGAAACGTAGAGTATCCCGTTTCCGAGCAGCGAGGATTTTCTCCCAACGCCAAGTACATTCTTGGCTTAGGTATTGTTTTTGACATGCCTCTAGGATCCTTCCACATGACTCCGAGCCGTGAGTCTATCAAGTGGAGCGATTTCTCCATTCGTAACATCAATGATAGGCTAGAGGAAATCTACGACGAGGCGTGCAAGACTCTCTCCACACAGATTTCTGCTGCCACTACTCTTTGGGACGCGAGAGTACTAGCAAACAGCTTGGTTCATTCCACTGCTCTCCGAAAGCTCCGTGTTTCCGTAGACTGGAGGGGCCAGGCTCTTTCCAGTGAAATTCCCATTCGAGACATCAAGGGGCTGAGGGTTCAGAAGATCACGGCCACCGTCAAGAAGAGATTGACGGGCCTGGGAAACCACTCTGCTTCCTTCAACATGGTGGACACCATCCTTGCTCGTGATACCAAGTTTTATCTTGGTGATTTTCCTGGAGCAGACTCTCGTGTAGGAAATCTCGTAAGAGATAAGTTTGATAGCCAGCAATACTGCTACCTGATTAAGGCCGAAACGCCAGAAGCACTCCAAGAATTTACTCAGCTCCTTGGGTTGGACTCCTCCGCCATTTGTCTGGCTTCTTCGGTACCTAAGCGAGATCACGGCGGAGGCGGGGGACACACCTCCAGCCTTTCTGGAGTTCGCGAAAAGGTGTTCAAACTCGTTCCTTCTAGTGCTTCTGTGAGGGATGAGTACTGGCAGCCCACCGAGGTAGACTTCGACGAATCCGATCTAGGGGTATACGTAGAGATCAACAGGTGGGCACCTGTTAATACCTATGTTGCTTCCTATGACCATCCCAAACAACTTGTTTCTCTGATGTCATCTCTGAGCAAGTTGGGTGCAGATATTCCGGATGGAGGACTCATTGGAGTCAAGACTGCTTATGTCGGCAAGATGAATAGGCACCCTAATTGGGTGCACATTGATTCTTTCGTCAGAGAGCAGCTGTTCAAGGTCTGGGAGTCGTCTGACAGGTTTAGAGTAGCTTACGAGTTCTTTCACCCTGACAATGAGCATGATTACCACAAGGTAGTCATGATTAGGGACTTCGTAGAGAAGGCAAAGAAGAAGAACTTGCTGAAGTCTGATTCTTTCCTGGTGAAATTCTATGATGTATTCTCTCCTTATTTTAGTCTTAAGGCTCAGGCATACTCGTTTCACACGCTAGCAGAGCAGTACATGCACCGTTCTGTTGGAGAAGAACACCATCCCATGAGTCTTGTTCTTCCTCACAGGAAAAAGGGAACGTCGTACGCCCAAAGAGTGTGGGATAAATACCCTCTTCTTCACATTTTGCTTTCTGCGAATGACTCCGCCTTTGCTGCGCAACCGTACACCAGGTATTCCAGTCTTGACGCCTTGAAGTACAAGACTATCTGCTCTTACATCAAAGAAATCGACGAGTCGACTGTAAAGACTCCTTCCTGAAGGGAATAAAATGGCTAAGCAAATCGGGTTTTTGTACGTCGGAAATCAGTTGACTCTTGTTCTTCGGGGTCATCCATACGATGTTGATCCTCAGCACCCCAAGTTTCACGAAATCGTCGCTACCATGAAGCGTCCGGAGAATGAGACTGACGCTCAGGAAGAGTTTCGCTGCGAGAAGTTGCTTTCCCTAGTGAGAGCAGACCATTCCGATCTGCGAGCCGTTGCGGCTGAGGTTGGATTTAACGACATTCAGGTCGATCATGGTGTTGTTACCGTGAAGGGAAAGGCGCTCCACAATTCTCTTACTTCACGCATCGTGGAGCTTAAGAAAAGGGGTCTTCCGTTCGAGCCTCTGGTCCGGTTTCTGGTAAACCTGGAGAAGAACCCGAGTGAGGCAAGTAAGGAGGCTCTCTTCGACTTCTTGGAAAAGGGAAGATTCCCTCTCACAGAAGACGGTTGCTTTCTGGGGTACAAAGGAGTCAAGAAGGGCAGGCTCAAGCGAGCTGATGGCACCACCTATGAGACTCTTGTAGACTGTCACTCTGGCAGGTTCGACATGGCTCCTGGAAATAGCCACTCGATGCCCTGGAGTGAGGTGGACGACAACCGTAACCAAGCATGCGGCGCTGGTTTTCACGTAGGAACCATCGAGCACGCACGAGGTTTCGGCGCAGTCATGATTGTCGTCAAGGTCAATCCTAAGGACTGCGTGAGCGTTCCCCGGTACGACACCACCAAGCTGAGGTGTTGTGCTTACGAGGTCATCAATGTTTACTCAGATAAGGACCGCGCGAAGGAGTTCGTAAAGCCTGTCTACTCCACCGAAGAGGTGCAAGAGGAAGCTTTCGAGGAGGCGGAGCAGGAGTATGTCTTGGCTACGGATATGCCGGAAACAAGGCGTGCTCAGCTTGAGGCCATGGGTCGAGACGACCTTTGCAGGCTTGGTGCCTCTGAAGGTATCTTCTTGTCCACCAACGAAGCACGTTGGCTAGGAAAGGCGCTTGTGCTCGAAGCGCTGATGAAGGGCAAACTTCCCCTGGACCTCATGTCGGCCTCCCAGGTGGCTGAGCTGGCTGCACGAAGAAAGCTCTATTCTACGGCGACTAACGCATCGAAACGGGGTGTAGAGAATCTCAAGAAGGAGATTCTGGAGGACCACGAGAAGCGCAATGCTCCTATCAAAGAGGAGTGACGCCTGACTAAGAAAGGGAGTGGGACACCACTCCCTTTCTTAGTTTAAAGGGGAAAATAACGGAGGATTTATGAACCTATCGGACATGACGCAGGAAGAACTAGCCTCCCTACAGAAAGAGCTGTCCAATGAATTGGACGCTAGGCGCAAGAATGAAAAGCTCCTTCTGTTATCAAAAAGGAAGCATGAAAATAGCATTGTGACTGATCACGCCTGTCACTTGCTACACCTATCCAAGCACACGTATTCTACCTGTGACGATGATGCTCCGATCAATGATCACAGAGGGTGCCCACGCTGCAACCTCCTGGCTTCTATAACCCAGGGTTCAGTCAGTATCGAAATGGAATTTTCCTTAACCTGTGAGGTAAACCCCATTGACCTTTGAACAAATGCGGGATAATGCTGCCAGGGATCCTCGACCCAATAGAGTGCTAGCTGTAGCCAAGGGAAAAAAGTTCTTTGTTCTTTACCACGAAGGACAGGCTGTAGAAGAGGCGCTGAGGGAGGAAACGCTGGATGTCATGATAGAAGACGAACCCGTACTTGACGGAGTCGTTGTGTGGGAAGGTGGCTGGGGCGTAACAGGAACGTCAGACTGGTCTCCTTCGATTCCAGAATATGGATTAGTAGGGACGTGGAGAGAGGCCACTCAGGAAGAGTGGAACAATTACCTTGCAGACGAATTTGTATGGGAAATATGGAGGGACGAAGATGCGGACTGAGGAAACCAAATCGGGAGAGAGCGAACCCACAAAGGAAGAAGTAGTGGCCTTTGTAATGGGAAATCGCACCATGCGAAGGATATTTCTTCGCACACGAATTGAAGAAGATGTTCCTCGTGCCTGGGTCCCTCTCACTCGGAAGGAAGAGCAAGAGCTTCTTGAACGATATGATGTGGAACTGTGTGAGGGGTGCGAGGCTCTTGCCACGGCTCACGATAGTGAGGGTGTCCCTCTTTGCGAAGGATGTGTGGTGTGCCTGTGACTATCAGTAAGTCCGAGCTAGTGATGTCGGTGACTTTGGTTTTGGCTTTTCTCGCTGCGACTGTTGTGTTTTCTTTCTTGTTTTACGCGTTGTTCGACCTTCTAGAGTTCACGCGCTAGGGTGCATCAACATGGACATACACAGGCTAAGAGCAGCTCAACAGCTTGGTATTCCTCCAGAGGAAGTGACAGCAGAGCAACGTAACGCAGAAAAGGTACGTACCTTTGCTCGGCTTTACGGGGTTAATACTGTAGTTCCTGTTCCTGACCCTGACGAGCACAGGACAAAGAATGAAAAAGGATGAGCTGTTGTCGCTCTTGGGAGACGTGAACACAGATATAAGCAATCGATGGGAAAATGGTGTAAAACACCATCCCAAGTCGATAGAGCTAGCAGAGATGATAGCAGAGATTGACTTTCACCTGTGTTCAGATTCCTTTGACCTCAAGTTTGGAGGTGACGGGGACAATGGAGAAAATCTCCTATACATCCTCGACATATACTTTGACTGGAAGGATAGGACTCAAACATGAACGGCCGCAGTTGTTGTCAGTGCAAGAGGCCGGGTGGAGTAGGTAAGAGAGAATTGCGTCCCTACGGACCCAACGGTTCTGACATCTGTGCTGGATGTGTTTTTGGAGAAGAGGGAAGTGGGGCCAACCAAGAACTAGTAGATCAGGCCAGATCCCAGCTACAAAGGCAACTAGGCAGTGCAGGAGAAAGTGTTATTGTCCTAGACGCAGCAAACCAAGTTGGGCCCAGGGCGCTAACGCCACAGGAAAAAGAAGACCTTCTAGGGCTACCATTTGAAGATTCAAACTAGATTACAGCATGTCTCGCACCAAGAGCATTGGTTTCCTTCTGTTCTTGTATATGGTGCGAATGCTGTGGTACAGTTCTGCGTCATAGTCCTTCTCTTTCAGTAGGACTTCTATCTTAAAGTCGTTGAAGTCGTAGTCTTCCTCTTGCTCGCTCCAAAAGCACTTCACTCTTGCTTTGTATTTCCTCTTGAGGAAAGCTTCTTTCAGCGAAGATCGTAATAGGTCTGAAGACTCTTTGTCTAAAGGGTCTAGACCTCTTCTATTATGCGGAAATTGCGCACTTATTTTTAGTAGTGGTCCGCCCTTTGCTGGCTTAATTAGGGCACTGTAGAGAGTAAGGCCAGCCTCTTCGACAACCCACTCCACAGTAGCTGGTACAAGTCCTGCAAACATGACTACACTTTACACGATGCTAAATCTGAAGGGGAGACATACATGACAAAAGTTCAAGAGAGACTAGAAGACCTCATCAAAGAGGTGGGATGCCAGCAGGCCACCGTGGACTACATGGTGCAGTCAACTATTCCTAAAGAAGTTGCACGTCTCAGATCTCTCAAGAAAGATCTCCAAGAGGCTATGATGTATCATGGAAAAGAATGCAAAGATTGGCTGGACCCACTAATTGAGAAGAGTTTGAGGCTTCTTGAGATGGAAGATCCTATCCAACTTGTGATAGGAGAGCACGTTGGAATGGCGGTCGTGAGTAAGCCTGTTCTCCCAACAAAATGAACGCAGAACGTTACTCCGCGAAAACTTTCGTATGGCTGCGTAAAACGATTTGGATATACCCTATATGGGTAGTTCCTGACGTGCTTAGGTGTCCTCTCGTGTGTGTCCATTTCAACAATGTTGTGGACAGGGCACCTGATGGAGTGTACAGAGAACGGGCAGTTCTTCACGTTGGGTCGAACCGTGTCCCTCCACGCCTAAAAGAATGTGGACACTCATTTGCTACAAGTAGCCCTAATTGGTACCACGAATCTGGACGAGGAAAAGAAATAGAGGTAGATTCTGGCGTCTGGGAAAGAGAGGACGCTCGGAACAAAATAACTAATAAACCAAAGACAGTACAGCGTGGCTTTTATCCAGACCAGTGGTGAATTATAGAACAGTGTAAAGAAGTCGCATGAAGATACAGCGCATTTTCTTGTTAAGGCATGGAGAGTCTGAGGGCAACGTCAACAGGGAGGTTTATAAAACCATTCCTGACCACGCCATTCCTCTCTCAGAAACAGGAAGAGTGCAAGCCAGAGGTTCCGCTCATCAATTCCTCGCCTATCTCAAGGAATCTCAAAAAGGAAGTATAGGTAGAATCAGACACTTGAGCGTCTGGACCAGTCCTTACTTACGCACCAGGCAAACCACTTCAGAGTTCATGTCTGTGGCCAAGGCCGGATTTACCGCGTATGACATCCAAGAAAATGTAATGCTGTGCGAGCAGCAGTTTGGCCTTTTTGACGGAATTCCAGAAGAGGAATTACCAGTAAAGTTTCCAGAGGAGCACAAGCACTACAAGAAGTGTGAAGACTTCGAGGGAAGATTCTGGGCTAGGATGCCTCTTGGTGAGAGTAGATTTGATGTGGCGGTCCGCATTCATCAAATGTTTGGAACTCTGCAACAGGACGCTAAGGATCAAGAAAGAAATAACCTCCTCATAGTTTCGCACGGAGTCGCCATTCGTGCGTTTGTAATGCAGTGGTTACGATTACCCTTTGAATGGCTTGACTCGGAACCTAACCCAAAAAACTGCTCTGTTCGTCTAATCGAAGCAAATCGTGTGTCGGGGTACGAAGACAAAGGTTACATAGTTCCTGGGTACTGAAGTAGTTTATGGAAGACGAAAAAGAATACATACGGCCTCGCGATCTGGCCTTCTATGCAGAAGGCATAAGAGATGTCTTGGACCCTGTCTTAGACGACATGAGTATACCAAGAAAAGCAAAGATCGACCTACTGAAAAAGTTGGGTGATGCATATGCTGCACAAGAGAAAAAAATAAGGGAAGAGGACCATCCAAGCATTCTTGGTATGCACCGTTCCTTCTGGGACTACATGTGTTGTGCGGTACGACTCGCTGGCGATTCATGAGTAGTAGCTTTGACATAACAGATCGCCTAGCCGCTATAAGAACAAGCAAAATCTAACAATCTACTTGGAGTGTGCGTGTACCATAAATCCGACAAGTATCGTGATACGTGTTTGTTTTGTGGCGACCCCGAGGAGAGAAAATGAAACTGAAAAATGCAAGTGAATATGAATCCGTTCAGACCCTACAAACGAGCTACTTGCAGAAGGCAGGTAAGAGGGATGACGAAGTAGACCTTTATACCATTTTGGCAGACCACTCTAGTCTTAGTGACGAAGATTACGATACACCACTTAGAGCAGGTGTCTACGCCAAGTGGAATCTAGTAATGAGTTACATGGTTCTGCCATACGATATTCGTTTCGAGGTCAGCCGCCCTGTATACGGAGAGTTTGACGCAGACCCTAATCAACTAGGGCTAGATGTTCTCTACCAAGGATCCTTGAAATGGGACGGCTGTATGAACTTTGAGCAGGCAGACCCTAAGTGCATGCTTCATGTGTGTGGTCCTAAGGAAATTGAAAATATGCAAAAAATGTTGACGCACGTGTGGGAACTAGGTCCCTACATGATGGGTTGGATGTGATGTTAAAAGACCTTGACGCCAACGTTTCACTCTATAGCAAGCATAGGAGTCCTCAATGAAGGTCACCCACAAAGGATTTTGCTGCGACCCAGAAGGATATATCAATGTCGCCAAGCGTGGAGAGACTATCGAAATCATCGATAAGGATGTTAGTCTCTCACTAAAAACACTTGTCAGCGATACGGCAGAAACCGCGTTAGGTTATGCAGGAGAGATGTGTGTCCAACAAGATCTTCTAATAATAGCGCTTGCTCAAGGTGACGCACACAGAGCGGGAGAGGCTCTTACTAAACTACTTCTGGCTAGGCGGAAGTACGACAACGCAATTATTTCCTCCAGTAAGAAGGGTTGAACCCTGCCCATAGTAATAGAAACGAGGAATTGTTTCCTCGCCGAAAGGAATAATTTCCATGGGACACTACGTAGAAATCTCTTCCCTCCCCTCTTCCATTCAAGCCGCCCTCAAAGAAGCTGGGTACAACCGCAAGGACATTCAGGTTAACACGGCAGAAACGGTGTGTCCACGTCCCCCTAGCGCGCAAGGAAAGCGAGGCTTTACGGCGGTATGTGTCCTGGCAGATGACAGTCAGGAATACAAGATGACGTGGGGATCTTGGGGAGGCAGCAACATGTTCGTCAAGACCATTGACGATGTGCACGAAAATGTGGACATTCCAGAGAACGTGGCTTTCGTCATGGGTACATCGTCCAGTCCTGGGTATCCGGGATATGCGTACATTTACGTTCATCCAAAGAACATGAATCCAAGTCTTCTCCCTTCTGAGGGGTCCGTGTCGGAACGAGAAGCCAAGATTCTCGCTATCTTCCGTAGCCTGAAATCTGCCTATCGGAAGGAATACCTGGACGGGATGAAGGCATCCGACGAAGAGATTACCTCTCTCGTTTCTCGCGGGTACCTCAGTCGAAACAAGGCTGGGGCCACCGCTATCACCACCCAAGGCCGAAATGCCTCAGCAAAGACGTATTACTGATGCACAAATATCTTCTCCTCTTTCTAGCGGGATGCGCGCTAGATCTTTCTGCACTACAACCAGAGGATTCTGAACCCTCTCTTGACTCTGGAATTTTTGACTCCTCTTTCGACACTTTTCGAGATGTTCTCATAGAGACGTCTACGGAAGAAGACGCTGGTCCTGACGCATACCTAGAAGATGCCGACCTTGAAGACGCCGGCCTTGAAGATTCCGATTCGGGCTTTGACGCAGGTCTGGACTCCGAAGTAGATTCTGGAACTGATTCGGGAATCGACTCAGGAATCGACTCAGGAACGGATGCAGGAAGAGACTCCGGTTTTGACGCTGGAGTGGACTCAGGAAGGGATTCTGGAGTCGATTCAGGGTCTAGTTGCCCCTGCGCCCCTCCGCTGACTTGTTGTGGCGGGAGGTGTGTTGACATCCAGACAGACGAACTCCATTGTGGTGCGTGTAATTCCGCCTGCCAAGCAAACAGAGAATGTCGTAGCGGAATGTGCATGTGTGGGAGTTCTCTGTGCCAACAAGAGTACTGCTCTTGTACATCTTCCCTCATGTGTGAGGGTGCACACCCACTGTGTCTTCCGGGTACCTGACATGAGACTTGATTTCAGAAAATGGTCCGAATTCATGTCTCTTCCAGTGTGCCCTCTATGCCAGAGCAGGTCTTGCTCTCGCATTGGAAGCTGTGACCCTCACGCACAAATCGACAGAGCCATTGCAGTGTGTGCCATGGCTCACAAACACTTCACTCCTCAAGAACTTTTTCTCTCCGGATCTTTTGCTGGAATGAGCGAACAGCAGTTTTATTTCGCACTAAAGGCAGGGGAAATCCTCTCAACCCTAGACGAGGAGGAGACATGAACGACGGCCCCATCTCAGTGCTGCTGACAAGCAGGAGTAAGGGAGACGAAACGCCTAGATTCGAGGGACTTCTCTTTTCCAAAGGCAACAAGCTGGCTCGCGTGAGGAATGCCGGAACAGGGGGCATGTGCACCTTCGACTGGATTGATCCCTACAATAAAAAATGGGCAGAGGATAACTTTCTTCCCTTGATGGTAAAGTATGCTATACTGGACTATCCTGAGTTTGAGGATCTCTTTCGCTGTCACCCCTATGAGGCTCTTTCTCTGCTGATTCTTGCTTTTGTAGACAAGAAGCAAGCAAAGGGTGCATGACAGAAATCTTCCAGTGCCCAGGAAGACAGCAGAGGAATGGGCACTAGATGCGGCAAAAGCGGAAAACTTTCCGTATGTTATCTGGTGGATCATGAACAGAGGGTACATACCTCTACCTAAGGGAGAAAGGCCCTCTTGGCTCTTTTCCGTTGAGGTAAAGGAAATCCTGCCCTAGAAAATAAAGAGATATGGATTGGCGCAGCCCACTTGATGAATTCACCCTTCGCTTTCTCATTTCGCAGTTGACTGCGGATAGGGAGCATTACCTTCGTATGGCCAAGGAAGTGAAAACCACCTTGGAAGACGGAGCGGGCGAAAACTTCATGATCAGGGCTGAAGAATGTGGAAGAATCGTCCACCAGATGAAGAGACAACTGGACAAGTTGATTTCCGTTCCGCCTCCTCCGCCTCAGGACCCACGTGGTCCACGATGGCCTTGACTTTTCGCAAAATCGTCTATCTTAGAACACACGCCCAGACTACAAATGGGGCCGAACCCTGGCCATAGTAGATAGGGTCGACGGCGATATTCGCTGTCAAACTTCAACAGTGCTCTGTTTCCTGTAAGATAGCAACAACAACTGGAGAATGAACATGGCTAAGAACAAGTCTCAGCAGACCCGCACCCACACCCCGAAGCCGATTCCCGCCCTCCTGGAGGGTAGCTTCTCGACGGCCGTCGAGAATCGCATCGCCGAGATGAACAACCATCTCGCTCGGGAGGGTCGTCTCACCAACGATCCCCTCGCGGTGATGCTGCGTGCCCTTCGTACGGACCTCAAGGCCACCGGGGCATTCAGCTTCGAGCGGGTCCTTCCGGGTACGACGACTCCGATTCCGACCACGGTCGAGGCAAACGCCCCCCGGAAGAATGCGGCTCCCAAGAAGAACGCTCCCCCGAAGAAGGCGAACACCGTGCAGGTGTCCTCGGACTCCGTGCGAGTCATCTCTCCAGATGAGATCGAGTCGCTCCAGGTCGAGGGCTCGGTGGACGAGGAGAACGGGGCGCCCAACGGAAAGGACGCCGAGGGTCGGGCTCTGGCTCCCTACGGAGTCAAGAAGGACGGCAGCCCCATGAAGCGGCGTGGACGTGTCGCTGCGGAGGATTCGGAGGAGTCGGAGGCTCAGGCGGCGCAGGCAGTCGAGGCGGCTCCCGAGGCGGTCACGGCTCCCACGGAGAGCGAGGCGGCAAGCGACTTCGACGATCTCGACTCGGTCCTGGCCGATCTCGACATCTGAGACCCCGCAACTAAGAAAGGCCCGCTCAACCGAGCGGGCCTTTCTTAGTTTAAGGACCAAAACTTAGGAGATAGCATGCTTCCTCTTCCCATTCTTCGATATTTCGCTTGGAGTCACTTGCCTCCTGGGCTACAAACAATTTCTCAGCCTTTTGGCGATCTAGCCTATCTTGTGGCGGTCACTCCTCCTGGTACCTTGACGGAGGAAATGTCGACTCAGCTTGAACGTATTCAAGAAGTGCTAGGCCCTACTCCTTCCGACGAGGCAGCAAGAGCAGAGTGGGACGTAGCCAAGATCAAGATTCAGATGTTCTACTCTGAATGGGAACGAGAAGACGTGAGCGTTTCGCACTGCGTTCGGCTTCTCCTTGAGGCCAAGGACTGTGCAGTACGCACTCGTGTGTGAGGAACTGGAAATGTCTAAATTCAACCCGTCAGACGTGGACGTCTTCAAAAGTCTTGCATCGCAATATGCGCTGAATCCCTCCATGCGAGAAACGGTAGAGGGTGTGCCTTTTGCGTATCTGATGGGCCGAGGCCACAACAAGTTTGCGATCGAACTCATTAACGCTTTGTCCAAAAGAGTTCGAGTTCTCATAGAAGGAAATCGAACTGTGGTTCTGTTCAAGGGGCACCACCAGTTTCCCTGACTGTCTACCTAACAATGTACGCATCCACCATGACCGACACAGAGTTGGATGTTCGCATTGCAGAACTCGAAGTCGCCTTAGACTACGCAAAAAGCAGGCTTCTTCACGAGCGGGAAGAACTGAACGAGAGAGAAGAGGAAGCCTTGCTGATGGCTCTTTCCGTTCTCTACGAAGAGCAACATGACCGAAGTCAAAGGAATGCTCCATGAAAAGTAGGAAATACAGAGCGCTCGCAAGAACGAATAACGAGGTCAGGTACAAGGAATTCGACCTCACAGGCCTGTCCGACGACATGGCCCTTATCGTTGGAGCTGGGTTTCTTTTCTCCTGGCTTGACGTATCCAGTTTGGCTGCCACAGACTTCAAGTGGTGCGTGGTCGAACTTGTAGAAGAGTGGCCTTCTTTGAGGTCTAGGATTCTGACTCCGTCCGACGACCTTCGTGCGTACAACTTTCGTCACGAGCGTCTTCCTGAGTGGGATGACTATTTTGACGGATATGTCCCTGAGTTACTGAAGGATGCTCAGACGACGAACCCTGTGCATAATAGAGGGGCATGAGGAAAACTTTCTTTTTCGCCTTCTTGGCAGCCTGCTTGAATCCAGTGCAGGCAGTCAAGGCAACTCTCAAATCACTTCGCAAGTTTTGAAACAGGAGAATAACAATGATGGACAGGCGTGACTACATCAGCAACTTCGGCCCACTTCTCAAGTCGCTTCCGGAACTGTCGGTCGACATGGAGAGTATGACGGCTACCTTTCATGTGGAAGCGGACACTCCGAGCGGATCTCGTCGTCCTGTCTCCTTTTTGGAGAGCGCAGGCGCGGAGTTGGACACCCGAATTGGGTTTCTTCTCGACGACCTGATTGACTTCCTGACTGAAAAGGAGTTCCGCCTTTTCGGCAAGGAAATCCTACCCATTCAGTACAAGGCAGCGCCTTGGCGCCGAGACATGTTCCTCCACTATCCGAAGACTCCTAGCACAAGGAAGGAGTGGACTCTGGTAGACATGCTCTTGGATCTGGTACAGAATGGATCGCTCGGGCATTTCTTCCACCTCTACATCAATGTAGAGAAGGGCATCAAGAGGAATTACTACAAGGAGCGCATTCCTCACACTGCGATGGTCGAGATTTCTCTCGGTATCCTTCACTCGTTCAAGGTGTCGTCCAAGGGAGAAAGTCACCCCGGCCTTCGCATCCACTTCTACGTGGAACGAAACAAGCCCAAGGTTGCTTCGGTTCGCGAACAGAACGACGGCGAGAGTAGCAACTACAACCACTACAATCGTCTCCCCTTCCAGATCAAATTTGGAAATCAGGCCAAGAAGCGAACCTCCTCTCTGTGGGATACCCTCAAGGAACGAGCGTCCAAGGGGTGGAATCTGGTAGAAACGGGGAGCATCACGTGTGCACGTGTGGGTCGCGCCATCAACCGTCTGGTGAATGGCGAAATGACTAAGGAAGACCGGAAGAAGGCGGTTTTCTCCTGGCTCGAAACACAGGGCGTTGAAGTAGACCACAGCCTCTCTTCGATCGACGTGGAACTCGACGTTATCAAGAAGGCAATGGAAGAGGTAGGAGATTGGGCAGTCAATTTCCTTGACGCTCTTCCCATCGAGCACACGATTCGCCTCAAGTGGGAGGTGTGCTCAACGTGTGACGGAAGGGGCAAGCATGTTAATCCTTCCATCGATGCTCACGGGATCTCGTCGGACGAGTTTGATGACGATCCAGATTTCCGAGAGGAATACTTCAAAGGTGTATACGATGTCACATGCTACGAGTGTGGTGGTCGCACCACTGTTGTAGATATCGACGACGTGCACACTTCCAAGGAAACTCTCAAGGAAGTGGAACGCCAGTACAATGACGAAGAAACGTATCGTCGAGAAGTCATGTCAGAACGCCGCATGGGCTGCTGAGCAACACAAATAGGAGAATATAAATGTACCCTTTTCGATTCATCATTGCAGTGGACGTAGACGCTGACACTCTTCCGGAGGCGTACCGAAAGCTTCGTATCAAGATGGATACGATGACTTCTCCCTCTGCCCGAGGAGAAATTGGCTGGGAAACCACCAACGAGGCTTTTGACGACCTTGGAGACATGATCGACGCTGATGAACTTCAAGACGCCATCTCGAAGGCCATCGATTCGATGATTGCTGACGGAACCATCAAGGAGTGACAATGCAAATCAATCTTGAAGTGAGCCCCGAGAATATCGCCAATCTTCTCTGCTCTGCCTTTGAAGGAGGCGTAGGCTACTGGTGTCGGATCATGCATGACGTGGAGCCCGAGGAGGCCGTCGAAAACAACCTTTTGAAGGACTTTCCCTACTACTGCTCCTACCCTCTTCAGGGAGGGGCAGTGGTGTGCCGACGAGATGACGACGAGGAGACAGACGAGAAGTACACTCCCCTGACACTCAACGGTGAGGCGATCAAGAGAGGTCTGGAAATCCTGGCCTCCAAATACCCGCAACACTTCGCGGACTTCATGAAGGACAACTATGATGCGTCCACCGGAGACGCGTTTGTTCAGTGTTGTCTGCTTGGAGGATGCGAATACTGGTGACATAGATTTTCGCACTGTGGCGGTCTTGGCGAAAAACTAATCAGACCGCATAAAGGGAGTCGGGCAATAAGCCCAGGTAGACGTCCTCACGCTAGTGAAAAATCCTAGGCTAGCAAACCCAATACCCAAAACAAAAAGACTGAAAAGGTAAATACCCATGAGTACATCGCCGCGTCGAATCGAAGATTTTCTTCCTACCACTACGCCCACTTCGGAAGAGGACCCCAACAGTCCAAAGTTCCACGGGCATCTTCTGGAAATGCCGCTAACCAAGGGAGGAAAGGCTCTGATTGATCCTGACGAGGTTGTCAGCATTTCTCCTCACCGAAATGACGACAAGGTGACTGTGATTCGTCTGAGGGACGACAAGTACACCTACTTCATCGACCGCCCGTACGCAGTGGTTTCTTCGTGGGTTTCTTCTGAGTTGGAGGACTGAATTGAGCGAAAGCACAGAGGACAGCCGCACCCGCACCGCCCTAGATGCGGCACTGGCACATGCTAAGGCCAAGCGAACAAATTCTTTCAGGAATTGGATGCAAGAGCTACGAAGCATGGCATTGATTGAAAACAAGCCAGTGACTCTTTCTCCGGAAGAGATGGTGACTCTGATCGACGGATTCCTGCCTCCTCATCGTGGATGAAGTAAATGGCGCCTAGACATCTGTCTAGGCGCCATTTACTTTTAATGTGGTCTGTCCTTGTAAAACCTCTGAAATTACTCTGGAGGTGGTCATGATTTCAGACCAAGATTCTCGTATTCTGTCTAAAGCAATAGAAAAACTAGTCAAGGCTTGTGCCGAAAAATCAATTCCTGCTTATACGGAAGAAGAGCAGGACATGTTACTTTTGTCTTTGTCTTCGGCTTCTGCAATCAGTCAAGAAACTGACAAGGTGTGTTCCCTTTGTGGCAAGAAATTCTTGTTCCATATGGAAGTAGGAAATTGTATAGCAAAAGAAGTAGCTTCTCTGGTGGACTCGCAAAGAGCAGAAATGAATCTGTTGGTGCGGAAAACGAAGGCCCACACTTTGGGAAGCGTAGAGATTCCAGAGAAATGCGTGAGAGTTCGTAGGACTACTCCAGACGTACAATGGCAAGAAGTAGACAATCCTGGCCGTGACGTGGTAATAAAAGAGTTCTACTACAATAGCCTTGTTTTGATCGAAGATAAGATAGCAGAACAAGGTGGAACATGTGTTCTTTCGGCTCTCTATGAACAAGTTTCAAGGGTACTAACCAATTTTCTGGAGCAAGAAAAAATAGTACTTGATGTCCCGTGGGAACATGAGCACCCTAACTCAAAACTTATTCGTGTCGTTGGTTTGAGAAAATCAATAGACGCGCGTTCTGTGGACACCTACAACCAGGGCCGTCCAGCTCGTGGTTGGTTCTTCGAGTCCATTCAAGGCTATGTAGATGTGTTGGTTGCCTAGCTCAAGGTCTTTTAACCCTCTACGGCCTTGAACCCTGGTCATACTAGGTAGGGCGGAACAGCCCGCAGAAAGGTCAATGACAATGATGTCCATTTCCATTGCAGACGAACGAGACTCTCTCACCTATGAGGACCGACTTCGAGAGCTGGGAAAGATCACTACGACTCACGAAGTTCGTGTTCGATCTGACCGCTTCAAGGTCGACGCCACCCTCGAATTTCGCAACGAAGAAGATGCGCGCGAAGTAGCGAGGCTTTTGGTAGAAGCAGCGCGAGAGGTTCACGGAGAGAAAGAGGTCCGTGGAAAGTACACGGGGGATTACAGCGGTCTAGAGAAGATCTACTCCTACGAAGACGTCTACTACAATTCTCTTTCTGCCGTGTACATGCAGGGGTGGTCTATCGAGGTGTGGTGTCTTTTTCCGAAGCACCCCTACGCGGAAATTCCACTGAGTGAGCCTGAGATTGTCGTGGAATACCGCTTTGGAGCCAATCGGGTTGCACGTCCTGACAGCAAGGTTTTCGTTTACTGCTGTGGCACTGATTGCGACGGAACCTTTGGGCAAGGTGTGTACGAGTTCGCAGGTCTAAGGGAGGCTGCGGATGGGGTCGAGTCTCTCTACCAAGGAGCAGACGGATCCATGAACTACTCTGTCATCTCTCGGCAAGAGTACGAATCATTCTGAGGTGTGTGTGGCTAGGGGTTCCACCACAAACCCCTAGCCTCACAACCTTTTTCAGGATACAACAGATGCTTCTAGACATAGACCTAGATCAGGACATAAGGAAGACGTTTCCAACACTGGACTTTTCTCCGAGGCGGCTTGCTCAAGGAGTTTACGATTGTCCTACTTGGATTTTTAATCGTGTTCGTCCTGACTTGCACGATTTCATTCTGTCTGGAAATCTATACGAGAAGAAAGATTCGTCAAGCAACGACAATGATAGATTCCAGAGATTTATTCAAGTGCTAAATACAGACGGTTTTCTGTCTTCGTATGGACTCTGTGATAGTGTAGAGAATCTTCTCTCTCATCCAGACTAGAATTGATGAACTAAACAACCTGGCATTTTCAAAGAACTTGAACTTTGGATTTCGCATGGTTGAACTAGAAATGGACGTGAAGCGTGAACACTTTTGAAAAGTCCTCAAGCATGAAGCTTGTGTACGATAAGAAGATGATTCGGCACTTGGACTCCATGGACTCTGCAACTCTTGCGCTAGCTAAGCGCATCATGGAGAACCCCTACGACGCCAACATCTCCTGCGCCTACCTTTCCTTGATTCCTACTCTCTCGGAGCAACACTTCTCTGACCTCAAGTTGGAGTGGGTATCTCTCGAAGTACCCAGCACCGCCTACCGTTTTTACGTGTCCAGAATGACTCGACAAGACGGAGCTAAGTGTGATCACGAAGTGATTCTGGAGAGGAGAATCACTGCCGGACCCGTACGGGAGCACCGGTGGAGAATGTTCAGTCACGGACCTGCAAAAATGACAAAGGAGAGTTGAACATGGGAGCCGATTCTTTTTTCACTGTGGCTCAAGGCAAGAACGCCAAGGAAGCCTTTCGTAGAGCCAAAGAAAACGCTCAGTACGAGTACGGTCACCGAGGTTACACAGGAACCATTGCGGAAAAGGACACGTTCGTGATGATGTCAGAGAAGGCGCTTCCAGAAAGAGAAGCCAATACCCTGGCGGACAAGCTCCTAGACCACCCAAAGGTGGTGGACAAGTGGGGCCCGGCAGGATGTATTCCGCTCGATAACGGAAACTACCTGTTCTTTGGATGGGCGTCTAGTTGAACAGTGCAAAACACCTGGCTAGCATGTACTTGCCCAGACAGGAGGCGGACAAGTATTCATGGGACTATGAGGAAGTTGAACTGTCTTCCCTTCTAGGTCTCAGGTTCGGATCTTGTGATTATGAACCCTTCTACGTCTTCTCTGTAGAAGATCAAGTTCAATGGCTTTCAGAGGAAATTCGGGCAGAGCGGCGATCCTTCGAGGGACTTCTTACAAAATGGCATCCACACCCCGCAGGAGAGGACGCAGTCATTACATTTGAGTCGGATGATCAAGGGCCCTACGTTGTGATATGGGATGGGCATCATCGACTCGCTGCTTGCTTTCACCGCGAAATAAAAACCATTCGTCTGGTTGTGGGACGACAACTCAACAAGGAATAATCAATGTCCAGCGAAACTAATTTGTTCACCTCTTTCAGGAACATGATGCTCGGACGAGAGGTAAGAGATTCCTATCTGGGACACGCAGTGGTCATCAAGTGGGAACCATTAGGAGCGTCAGGAAACGATGTTCTACTGCGGCTTGCTGATGGTAGAGAGATCTGGAGCGCAAGCCAATGCTTGACTCCTGTGGGGGTTCTTTCCTCTCTTCCTCTTCCCAAACGAAATGAAGTTCGTAAGGCGATGAGCAAAGAACGAAAGAATGTTCTAACGGACATTCAAAAGAAGCTTGTACAAGAGGCAGGCAAACCTTGGCCTGGGCTAGAATTTGGCAAAGTACTAATGAGCAAGGCTCTAGAGAATGCCATCGAGGAGACAAAGCATGAGCAATAAGTCCGACCCCATTTCTGGTGCCGACAAAGCCTTCATCATCATTCTTCTGGTCTTGTGCGTGCTGGCTCCTATTTCTTGTGCGGTAAGCAGGAGCATCTCGCCTGTCTCACCTGAAGAGTGTAAGAGAATGTGCAACGATAACATAAAGAGAATAAGCTCCACGATGTGCGAGTGCGGAGAATCGGACTGATGGAACAGTGGTCCTGTGTCTACTATAATCCTCATCAGTGCTTTTCTTTGCGCAACAATCGACAGTGGTTTGTTAGAGTCCTGTCTTACGAATTGTGCACCTGTCTGACTAATAGGAGTGACTGGAATGAGTGATAGCAAAACCTATCTGGTGGTGTGGCCAGATCACAGTTCCGTTTCCCATGCTGACGTCCATTCTGCGTGCAGGCAGGCACAACAATCCTTGAAGGATTCTCAGCACCATAAGCAGCTTCAGGTGTATGCGGCGGACTTCGACAAGAAGGAACTAACTCTGGTTGTGACTTACCGTCTCAGGAGCATTGAGGGTCCCCTCAAGGTCGAACTCATTTGACTGGTTTGATCGAATCCTCCTTGGTGGAGGACATTCAGGATACTGAGAACCGACTCTTCAACGAACTCGCCAACCAGCCACCTGATTCTGCTTGGATTGAGCGTGTAGAGGTGGAGGCTTTTGGGTGGAGTGCCACTATTAGGTGGGAAGTCCAGCTTGAGCCAGAAAAGCTTCCTTGGTGGAGGCGTCTCTTTGGAGCCAGGAAAGCACCAAGAAGTGTCACTCAAGAAAGAGAGATGGTCCTCCTTTCTGGATGGGACCGAGCCTTAGAGGACAACCCGGCCAGTTGGAAATGGGAGGACGACAATACCTCCCCTCCTCCACAACTTGCTCATGAGGTATGCAACATCCTTCGTTACCTTAGGGAAAGCCATCGAGGCTATTGGAAAGTTGGAGACTATCTGCCTCCTGCAAGAGGCAGTAGGCCATACCGATGAACCTAAGGTAGTTGACTTTCACTTTCATTGCGCTACACTGGTTGTCCATGTTGGTATGTCACTGTAAACAGGTGTACTGTAGGGACATCCGCCGAGAGGTGGAGCAAGGCACAAGCCTGACAGAGATAAAACGCAAGTGTGGTTCTGCGAAGGGTTGCGGGTCCTGTAAAAATCTGATAGTGCAGATTGCTTCTTCGGCCAAAAACAACGTTCCCACTTGAAGACACGAGCGCTCTTTGAGAGGAAACGAACCCTGGCCATAATAGATAGGGTCGGCAGGGTTGCACAGCCCACAAGTTATGCTACTCTGCCTGTCCTTGAAAACAGAATACGAACTTAGACTTGTTCTAGGGCCTGAAAGGTTTCGACAGGGAACTTCAGAAGGTAATTCGCAGGCGGGAGTTAGTCGGTAGGCTCCCTTATCAAGCCGACGTAAGAAACGCGAACGACAACGCGATCTCTCACTTCGCTGCGGCGGCGTGAGCGTCCCTGGTAGTAAGGCTTCGTAGCTGCTAAGGGGCGTCATTCACGAGGCAAAAACGGTTTCCTGCTTCCGTAAAGAGCAGGTGGTGGAGGCCAAACGCAGGGTGTTTCTTGGCAGTTACACCCTTGTGAGTCACGTACCAAGCTCCGCACAAAAATTGGTACTAAGCCTGTAAAGACACGAGTTACTGGATGGTTTCTTGGACCCCGGTTCAATCCGGGCAGGTCCACCGTCACCAAGGACGACACTCTTGTACGACTCTTCTGCTTTGTCGAGTCCTACATTTGTAACTTGGAAAATGCAAGCTGGTATGGTGCACCACATCAGTGAGCAGGGTAATAGGCCAAACCTCAAAGTGAATGCATGCACTGGCTTAGCACAGATGGTGTAAGAAGCACTCCTTCCATTAAGGACGGAAGTGGGGTGAAACTCCCCTCTGTGCGACAAGGGATGGTAGCTCAAGTGGTTAGAGTCCCCGTCTCATAAACGGGTCGTTGAGGGTTCGAGTCCCTCCCATCCCACCACTTATCTTGTTCGTCTCATCTCACATTGGGTGCAACGGCTGCGCAACCTACGTCATTGTGCCGGGTGGTCCTTGGACGCACCGACATTTCAGTAGAGAGCCGGGAGTGAAGTGTGTTAGTCCGGAATAACACATGGAGCGAGTGGGGTTCGACTCCCCTGGATGGGTCCGGGAATCTGACGATTCGTCTCATTGTTGTCAGGTTCTCTAAAAAGGTATGAGACTTAGGCAGGAAGTGTAGAGTACTTCCCTGTTGAAACTACAAAACAAGAGGCGTTGACCTACCTGAAAGAAGAGCACTGATACCGAGCACGATTTGTCAGTTTCTAGCTTGGTATTATCTCTTCTTAGTCATCAAAAAGCTAGAAACTGACAATGGGTCGGTAGCTCAGTTGGGAGAGCGGCGGCTTTGCAAGCCGTAGGTCACGGGTTCGAGTCCCGTCCGATCCACCTCTGGTTCAAATTATAAAGCTTGTTCACCCCTACTATGTAGGTGCATGAATGAGCTAATTCTGAAATCTTTTCTTGAGGAGGGACTTACCCAAAGAGAAATAGCCAAAAGAACTGGCAGGTCACAGACTAATGTTAGGTATTGGCTTTCTAAGTTTGGTTTTGTTGCTCCACCCAAAAAGAAGTCCTACTGCCTTCAATGTGGGTCTCCTACAAAGAGAAACATTAGCAGCTTTTGTTCTAACAAATGTCATGCTGCCCACAGACAAGCAGTTTCTGTAGAGCAGGGAACTGCAAGTTCAAGAACATGTAGATCCTTTCTTCTTAAAACTAGAGGACACAGATGTGAAGTGTGTAGTCTTCAAGAATGGATGGGGTCACCTATACCCATAGAAATGGATCACATAGACGGGAACCATTCTAACAATCTACTTTCCAACCTGAGATTGCTATGCCCTAACTGTCATGCCCAGACAGACACGTGGAAAAGCAAAAACAAAGGTAAAGGAAGATTCAGTCGTTCCTCTCGCTATGCAGCGGGAAAAAGCTACTAGCCCTGTAAGCATTGCTGGTCATGCACCAGACTTGTAATCTGGAGAAATCGGTTCGAATCCGATACAGGGCTCAATGATTTATTCTCGGCGGTGAAAAAGAATAAATCAGTTGTACAAGGGGAACGCCATCCTCTGTACGACACCGGTACGGGTTCCTGAATTCACTTTCAGGCGTATCCGGTGATTGTCCCCGTAGCTCAGTTGGATCGAGCAGCAGCCTTCTAAGCTGACGGTCGTAGGTTCGAGTCCTACCGGGGACGCCAACCAGATTACTTTTGGTACTCTGGTCTAAACGGCCATGGATGGGGAAGTAACTCCTCCTTGGTCCGCTACCAAGAAACTTAGGTGTCGGTAGGCTCTGTGCATCCCTTTCGGGAGTGCTCGCAAAGACTTGCACAGTAGGCTATCTTGGTAGTTATCAGGGACGACAAATGACCAGCAAGGCTGCCACCTCGTTGGTCCAAATCGTCCGCCCTTGGCAGAGGGAACCCGACATATTATTTTCGCACTGTAAAGACATATTATGTCCTACTGTGCTTTTTGTGGAAAAGAGACAAGAAATCCAAAATTCTGTTCTAGTTCTTGTTCGGTAACCTTCCACAACAAAAGGAACCCAAAAAGAAAAAGGAGCATAAAGTACTGCAAGAAGTGTGGTGTGACCCTCTCCTCAAGTCGAAGAACTGTATGTGACTCGTGTATGCCGAAATTGGCTACCTCAACATTGAAGGATATAGCAAGCAATAAGGCTGCCAAGGGTAAGCATCCTTCCTGGAGAAACGCGGTAGTTAGAAATCATTGTAGGTCTCACAACAAAAACAGACCTAAGGTTTGTGATAGGTGTGGTTACTCAAAGCATGTGGAGATGTGTCATATAACTCCATTAGCTTCCTTCTCCGAGACCGCCACTCTTGCAGAGGTTAATAGAGAAGAGAACGTGGCTATTCTGTGTAGAAACTGCCACTGGGAATTCGATAACGGACTTCTTAGTTTATCTGAATTTAGGTCCGGTAGCTCAGCAGGATAGAGCACAAAATTCCTAATTTTGAGGTCGAGGGTTCGAATCCCTCCCGGATCGCCAAGATTGAGATCATACAGCTGAAGCCAGGCAGGTCATGCGCTTGCCCTTTGTGGGATAGCTGGTGGCTCAACTTGACTCTGTGAGGTTTAGCCCCGCCTCACAAGCTAGAGCAGGGGCTATTTCTGGGCGATTAACTCAGCGGTAGAGTGTCTCCCTTACAAGGAGAAAGTCGTCGGTTCAAGCCCGGCATCGCCCACCAGGATAGGTATGAGAGTTAAGACTCTAAACACAAACCACAGGAGAGACAATCATGAATACTGGTCTTCAATTCTCGGATCGTGGAAGCAAGGTTGCCAATCTTCGGGATCAGCTCAAGGAGCTGGATCAACGCATCAAGAGTCGACAAACTCGAATCGCTGCTCGTGAGAGCATGATTCGTTCACTTCAAGTGGAGCAGGCGACGCGAGCAGACAAGGTTCGCTACAAGGAAGGCGGGTACTCTCACCCTCTCTCGGCACGAGGCAAGGCTGGAATCCGAGATTGCGAGCGAGAGATGGCCTCTCTTCGGTTCGAGATCTCCAAGGTGGAGGAGGAGGTCGAAAAGATCGAACTGAGTCGAACCATTCTTCTCGGTGAGATTCGTTACGAGGAGAACATCCTCGACGCCAAGACTCCTCCGGTACGCACCAAGCAACCCATGCGAAAGCTGTAAAGAAAAGGGAGGACCATATGGTCCTCCCTTTTCTTTATTTAACGCGCGTGCGCGCGTAGGAGTTTAAGATGGGTGCTGATGGAGGCTACGAGTACTTCTACAAGGACTCTCTGCTGAGGGTGCTGACAGAAGAAGAAATCTCTCTTTGGTGGAAGTTTGTACAGCATGGTGCAACTTTCGAGGTGAGAGAGGAGCTTCTAGACGTAGACGAGTGGGAAAGAAGCAATTTGCGTGGGGAGTTCCTGGTAGACTGGTTTCGTCTTCCCTACGGAACTGATTTTGATGGTATGTTGGCTATCGACCTATGGTACGATGATCCCTACTTTCCCAACAATACACCAGAAGAAGTCTGGTACTACAAACAATGGGTCGAGGATTGCGATAACTTTTGGGGCATGATGCCGTACAGCCATCGGGAGTATTGGTGGGAGTCTCCTCGATCTTGGTTTGAGTGGAGTCGCCAAAACATAAAGGACGATGACGGGTGGTATCTTCCCCTGATCACGCTACCCACTCCAGATGAAATAGATAGGCTCACGTCTATCGCAGACAGGCTACCACGTCCTGATCTTTCTCTCGAAACCTGGACTTGATCATGAACAAATACTACAAGGAAAAATTGATAGCATTCTTCGGTTTCTTTAACGAGCTGTACGAAGAACATGCAAGGCCCGAGGAGTGGGCAGCGGATGTTCCGGAAGAACTATTCCGAGACCTTGCTCATTTCTCCATGAAGTTCTCTCAGCTTCACGTTGAAAGTGAACGTCTTTTGCGGAAGCTACAAACCACTGAAGACACTTCCGTTGAGGGCATCGTTGAAGGCTTGTCTTCCAACATACAGAAGAGCCAAGAAGCTCTAGCTCGTCTAGTTTCTGTTCTGAGTGACAAGGGTGTGTCCCTTGAGATGAAGAAAGATGTTCCTTACTTCTACTCCAAAGAAGGGAAGATCGTTCAGGTACTCAACGGAAAAGAGTCTACAGGAAGCTTGGTAAACGGCAGGTTCGTGCAAGACACTACAGACCAAACTTGTAGTGAATGTCTCACAGATATTCTCTGGGAAAATATTTGTGGTATAAGAACCTTCACAGAAGTAGAAGACGGACGAGTGTGCGGAACTCGATGCAACTGTGGCTTCTTTCTACGCAGAGAAGACGGAACAAAACTATGATAAAGGTCAAATCCGGAGATTTCATAAAGATTACTCTGGAAGATGGGTCTTCTCAGTATCATCCCACAACCGTCTTGTCCGTTAGAGGAAAAAACGTACTACTGTGCGGACATACGTGGTGTTCTGGAGCGTGTGGTTTGCCTCAAGCTCGGACTCCCAGCGGGCAAAGAGTTTCCGGGTCCATGACAGCCTGTGGTCCTGTGCTACAGGATCCGAGATGTAAATGGAACGGGGAAGTATTTCTTCTCCAGCAGGAAGAAGCGGAGTCACTATCTGGCCGATGGTGGCTCTGACCCACGTTAAAAGGCCTTGACTCGCCTACGGAGTGATTATGGATTTGACACACCCCTACAAAGTAAACGACTACATCAAAGTAGAAAAGGTATTCAAGCCCAAGTTCAAAAGGGTTGTAACCTTTCCTACCGTCATCTACGGTGACTACGACAAAATTGTAGGAATCTCCACGGAAGATGGCGAGGTCATTAAGCATCCCATGCTAGGGTTCATTATTGAACTTATTCGCTGGGGGCACGAAAATCTGGAAGGTTACCGAAAGGTAAAGCTGGGGGCGGAGAAGACCTTTCCCTCCATAAATGTGCTTCCTTATGACTATGAACCTCGTCCCGATCGAGAACTGAAAAAAATTCTGTTTCCTAAGGGAGCAGAAAAGCAGAGTATTGCCTTGAACGCAGGTCCACGTGGTCCTCGTGGAAATGTCATGTACAACGGAGTTACTGGATTGGAGTATGCTCTATTCAGTGCCATTTCTACCGGCAAAACTCTTCACGATTATGACAATCAGGTTCCTCAGTTCTGTGTAGATGACACCCCAGAACAAGTTGCATGGCTTCGTGGAAGAATGTCTGCTCCTGATTTCCCTAAGATCGACTCCGACTCTAGGTGGGAAAGAACAGGAGGAAATGCTCGTCGTGGGATTAGCGACTATACAAGAGTGGTGACATTTGCGTCTCCTCCCACGGCAGAGCACCTAGAGATTTTCACTAAGTTCTTAGCCCTCGATAAGTGCCCAGGCTACACAGGAATTGTGACCAGGGGCACAGGTGTACGTTTCACCTTCACCACCACTCATGACTCAAGTGACTGAACCCTGCTCATAATAAGGGCGAAAGGAGGTCTCTTGCCTGTGAATACTGCACCTAAGTTCGGACTCAAGTACGATCACCGTCTGTATCGCTGTACTGTCTGTAACCATCAGACAAAGATTGGTACAAATCATACAGACAAGTGTTTGAACCACTGCACGAATTGTTCGTGGAAGTCAATCGGGTTTGGACCAGGAGTTCATATGTTTGGGACCGTCCATCGCGAACATGTGTGCATCGAGGACTCTAACTAGAGGAAATCAAATGAGTATCATCAGCTTCTCTACCTTTCATGACGGAACCAAAGAATGGTTTCAAAACGGATTGCTTCATCGAGAAGATGGTCCGGCAATTGAATATCATGACGGAACCAAAGAATGGTTTCAAAACGGATTGCTTCATCGAGAAGA
>Ga0075012_10000376_pt1 | contig 48405 bp, 41 predicted proteins | sample All_14_2_FD_71474 | JGI IMG/M metagenome (GOLD analysis project Ga0075012, IMG submission 71474) | Freshwater microbial communities in response to fracking from Pennsylvania, USA - Allegheny Zone_MetaG_DW_15 | ecosystem: Environmental > Aquatic > Deep subsurface > Groundwater > Drilled...
CCCCCAAAATGGTGCTCGGAGTTTTCGAATTACGAGGCGAAACGCTCGCCGCCGTCGACCTTAGAACTCGACTGGAATTCGCCCCAAAAGAAGGCAGTGCCAACTACATCATCGTCTCCGGAACATTTGGACGAACCGCCCTCCGGGTCGATACCGTCGATGGCATCGAAGACTTCGACGACTCTGAAATCGATGACAGCCCCGAAATGCTGAAAGACACAAATGATGCCTTTTTCAACTCCATCGGCCGCAAAAAAGATCAGCTCACAGTGCTCTTAGATACCGAACACTTGCTCCCGCAAGATATCGCCCGAGCCGTAAGCAAAGCCCACAAAGTTGCCGCCTAAAGTCACTTCAAAACTCTAACGAAACGTCATCCTGACGCAAGTCGGGATCTCCTCATTAGTGGTTACAGATGCATAGTAACGTGCCCCTGCCTCATGACAACAGCATGAGGCAGGGCATTCGTTGCTAAAGCCTTATCAAATCCCCGCCAAAACCGATTCCGCCACCGCCAGAGCCGCGTCTACCGCACTAACATCCCGGCCCCCTGCCGTCGCAAAGTCCGGTCGACCGCCACCGCCGCCGCCCGCCGCTTTCGCAACTTCTCGAATCACGTCGCCTGCTTTCGCGCCCGATTTCTGCGCCGCCTCGCCAACTTTGCAAACGAATGTCACCTTTCCATCCGCAACATTGCTGACCAACGACACCGCATCCGGCTTACCGTCCACCAACCGATCCGCCGCCAACTTCGCTTCCGCGCCATCCGCATCCACCAATTTCTGCACCCTCAAAAGCACAGACCCTATCTGCTTGTCCACAGAAGCCACCTGACCCGCCCCCTGCTGAGCCATCTTCTCGCGCTTCTTCCGTTCCTCACGCAATGCTTCCTGCAGCTTCTCCACCGCATGCGCCAATTCCTTTGGTTGAGCCTTCAGCTTAGCTGCCGTTTCATGAATCAGAGCCTGCTGATCATGAACCCAGTTAAATGCGGGCAGACCCGTAACAGCGGTGATCCGCCGCACACCTGAAGCCGCCGACGCCTCATGCAGAATCTTGAACATGCCAATCTCGCCCGTCGATCCCACATGAACTCCTCCGCAAAGCTCCCGGCTAAACGATGGCTCACTCGGCGGCATCCCTCCAATCTGAACAACCCGAACTCGATCCGCATATTTTTCGCCAAAAAGTGCCATCGCGCCCATCGCCCGCGCCTCGTCAATCGGCGTATCTGCATAAGTAATCACCGGTGAACTGGCCAATATCTGCCGGTAAACAATCGCCTCTACCTGCGAAACCTGCTCCGGCGTCATCGCCGCCCCATGCGTAAAATCAAACCGCAAAATCTCATCGTTCACCAGCGATCCCGCCTGAGTCACATGAGTCCCCAACGTGTCCCGCAACGCCGCGTGCATCAAGTGAGTTGCCGTATGGTTACGGGTAATCGCCCGCCGCCGCTCAACATCTACCATCGCCTTAACTGGCTGATTAAAATAAATCTCATTCAATCTCGCGATCGCCAAATCCTGATCCAAACCCGTCGCCCCATCGCCCACTTCCGGCTTCACGACATGAACAAAAATTCCGTCCTGCTTGGTGACATCCGCCACTCGCAACCGGAACCCTTCGCCCACGATAACCCCGGTATCGCCAACTTGTCCGCCACTCTCTGCATAAAACGGCGTTGCCCGCAGTGCCAGAACGAATTCGTCCGTCGACACGCCTTCTTCAACAATCGGGTGCGCACCAGAGATTTCTGTCTCCGTCTCTGTCGCAAAATAGCCTAAAAATTCTGTTGCTTCCGGCTGAACTTCGGTCGCAAAAATCAGAACCCCTACCCCACCATAGACCGTATCCATCCCCGCACTTGCCCGGCTCCGCTCCTGTGCTTCCGCCATCGCCTCAAGATAGACATCAGAATCAACTTTAAAACCAAACTCTTCAATCACTTCGCGGGTGACCTCAAAAGGAAAGCCGAAAGTATCGTACAGGTAGAAAGCTAAATCACCAGGGTAATCCATTGCAAGATCTTTCAGCGTTGATAATGCACTCTCAGCATTCCCGACCGAAAGTAAGCCCGCAACATTCTTGGCCATGACCAAGTCAATTAGTCCATTCCTCCGCTCTTCGTAGAGTTCACATGCATCCTTCATCGGAAGCTGAGTTAATGCATTCCTACCAATGTTAAAAAGCTGATTCGCTTCATCCCCCGAAAGTACATCAAGCGTTTTCAGATCGAATACTATAGTTTCCCAACCAGAAAGCAATGACCTTCTTATTGAATCCAAACTTTCCTGAAGCTTCTCCGTCCCCGCCTCCAACGTCCGCCGGAACAAAGCCTCCTCATTCCGCAGTGTCTCCAAAATCATCGCCCGCCGATCCGCCAGCTCCGTATAATGCCCCCCCATCTCATCAATCAAAACCGAAGCCAACTCAAAAAAGAATAACTCGCCAAAACCCAGCGTCCGAGCACCTTTCAAAACTGCCCGTCGGATCAAACGCCGAAGCACATATCCCCGACCGTTATTCGCCGGCAAAACCCCATCCGCAATACAGAAACACGCCCCCCTCAAGTGGTCAGCAATAATCCGCATCGCCCGCGTTACTTCCGGCGACGAATTATAGTCAAGCCCAGAAAGCTGAACTAATCGACGCAAAATCGGCTGAAACGCCTCTGTGTCATAAACCGATTTCTGGCCAGAAAGCACCATCGCCGTCCGCTCCAAACCCATCCCCGTATCAATGCTTTGAAACGGCAAATTCGGCATCCCCGTCTTCTCATATCCCTTTTCCGGCCGCGAAGGATCCTTCAGCGATCCCTGCCACTCGTACTGAATAAAAACGTCGTTCCAAATCTCCACCCAACGTTTCGCATTATCGTCCGCCAGCCAATCCTCAACCGAATATGCTCCTGTCGGCATCGGATCGTCGCTCGTCCAATAAAACATCTCACTGTTGGGCCCGCACGGCCCCGGAGGCCCCTTGCTAAACGCCCCGGCCGGCCAATAATTTGTCTCTTCCCCAAGCCGAAAAACGCGTGTCACCGGATCAATCCCCACCGATTTCAGGTGCATCGACCATCGCTCATAGGCTTCGTCATCCGTCTCAAAAACCGTGAACGAAAGCCGCTTCGGATCAAGCCCCAACCACTCCGGCGAAGTCATAAACTCCCACGAATAATCAATCGCCTGTGTCTTAAAATAATCCCCAAAACTGAAGTTGCCCAGCATTTCAAAAAACGTCAGGTGGCTCGCATTCCCCACCTCATCAATATCCCCTGTCCGAAAACACTTCTGCGCCGTCGTCAATCGCTTACTACTCGGTTCCGCCACACCCCGAAAATAAGGCTTAAACTGCACCATCCCCGCACCATTGAACAGCAGCGATTCATCCAATCGCCCCGTAACATCGTAAGGGATCAAAGATCCGCTCGGATGCTCACTGTGCCCCTTGGAAATAAAGAAATCCAAGTACTTGCGACGCAATTCATGTGGGGTCATAGGCAAGCTCAAATGGTACCTGCAGCCCGATTGTTTGGGTGGCACTGGTGAAACCAGTGTTTTCAATACTCTGAACTCGGTGGCCCGGGGAAAGCACAGCGTAGCCCGGGATCTATAAAGCAAAAACCAACTCTCCCCACAAGCTAAACTACAGAAGTCATGCGCCTCTACGAAATCTGGGTTGACCTCGCCCTCGGTGCCCAAGACCGCGAACTCGTCACCGCCATCCAAAACTGGCTGAGCCACCACGTCCAAAACAAAACAATCGAAACCTACCGCATCTCCCGCCGTATGTTCGGATTCGGATTCGCCCCCCTCGGCGAATTCCACATCACAATCGAAACCAATAATCTCACCCAACTCGAAGAAGCATTCTCCCTGACCGCCGTCCGCACTGGCGACGCTGAACAACTCCACCGCGAAGTCTATTCCCGCGTCACCAACTACCACGCCGCTCTCTACCGCGACTTCCCAGATCCTGAAGACGAACGTTAGCCAGCTCGTGCAACACTCTCACCCATGGCAGAAACTCGGATTGGAATGTCGGGATATTCGTATCCTGAATGGCAAGGCGAAGGCTTGTTCTATCCGCCTGGACTCGCCAAATCTAAGTATTTAACTTACTACGCGAGCCGCTACCGCACCGTAGAAGGTGTTGGCATGTTCAAACGGATGCCCGCCGAATCCACTGCTCTCAAAGTTATTAAAGAGTGCTCACCCGACTTTCACCTTTCTCCAAAAATGAACGAACGGGTCACCCACTTCCAACGGATCAAACCCGAATGTATTCCCATCGTCGAAGCCTTTCTTGAACCCCTCGCCCTGCTCGAAGAACGTGGAATGATGGGCCCGGTTCTAATTCAACTTCCTCCGAACTTTTCCGCAAAGCTGGAGTTGCTTGACGAGTTCCTCTCCGCAATTCCCCACCGACCGACCTTGCGTTGGGCGATCGAATTCCGGCACAGCTCGTGGCAAACCGCTGAAACCGAATCTTTGCTCAGAAAGCACAGTATTGCCTGGGTCGCAGACGACACCGACGAACACGATGCAATTCTCCGGGACACCACCGACCACCATTACATCCGCCTTCGCAAAACCGATTATTCAGATAAACAACTCCGAGAATGGGCTAAAAAACTGAAGGATATAGACAGCCATGTCTACGTACGTCACACAGATGTACAAGCCCCTTGGATATGGGCTGATCGATTGGTCGAGTTGACTCTTTAGAGAAAGCCAGCCCCAAGGGATTGGGATGGACGGTCAATTTCCATCTCGACCCGAGTTCAATTCAACCCACCCCGGTAAAATAGAACCGTGCCAAACCTGGAACCATTAATAGGTAAATCCCGGGCCGAACTTGAACAAATCGTCGTCAAGCTCGGGCACAAACCGTATCGCGGACGGCAAATCGCCCACTGGATCTACGAAAAGGCCGCCCAAACCTTCGACGATCTCAAAGACCTCCCCAAAAACCTGCGTGATCAACTCGAAGCAGAGTACGTCGTCTCCCCTCTTTTCCTCGCCGATCACCGAAAAAGCACTGATAACGTCGATAAAATCCTTGTCCACAATGGCGATAACCAAGTCTTCGAGGCCGTCCTCCTCCCCTACGAAAAACGCGTCAGCTGCTGCATCAGCTCCCAAATCGGCTGCCCGATGGGATGCACCTTCTGCGCCACCGGAATGGGCGGATTCGACCGCAACCTCACTCACAACGAAATCGTTGCCCAATATCTCTATCTCCAATCGCTCACCGAGCGACGCATTAGCCACGTCGTTTTCATGGGCATGGGCGAACCATTCCTCAACTTCGATAACGTCGTTGCCGCATTAAAAATCCTTCACGAAGAAGTTGGCCTCAGCTATCGCAACCTCACCGTGAGCACCGTCGGCCTCGTCCCCCAAATCCTTAAACTCGCCGAATTTAATCTCCCCATCCACCTCGCTTTATCCCTTCACAGCCCAATCGACGAAATCCGCTCAAAACTCATGCCCGTCAACAATCGCTGGAACGTCGCCGAAACTTGGGACGCCATGAAGAAGTATCAGCGACTAACCGGCCGCAAAGTCATGATCGAATATCTCCTGATTAGCGAACTCAATGACACTCCCGAGCAAGCCGAAGCGTTAGCTAAATTAGTGCGCGGAACCCCCCACGTCGTCAACCTCATTCCCTTCAACTGGGTCGATACCGGCAACGGCTTCCAACGTCCCGCCCGATCCCGCATTAACACTTTTAAATCAATCCTTGAACAATATCAAATCAACGTAACGGAGCGCGTTGAGAGGGGCCACGATATCGCCGCCGCATGTGGGCAGCTCGCTGGCCAACATCAGGGCAAATTTGCACGGAGGACACCATCCAACCCACTCACCGTTTTCCCTTAGTTCTGCTCTTAGTTTTCATCTCACTCGCAACCGGATGCGGCCCAAAGTCTGCCCCCGCTAAACCCAAAACTGCTACTGAAGAGGCTGCTGCCGCTAAAGCCAAGGAAGAAGCGAACCGACGAACTATTGTCACCGGCAAAGTCTCCCTCGAAAGTAGCAATATCGATGGCAAAGCTGCTTGGAAAGTCAACGGAGATGGAGCCCGCGCCGGACTTGAAGAAAGCGGCAACAATGAATTTTTCCTCACCACCGTAACCGGTGAAATCTTTGAAAACAATAAAACATCAAGCACCTTCTCCGCCAAAGAAGCAAAAGCCGCCACTGAGACCAAAAAACTTGTGCTCACCGGAAACGTCAAACTAACATCAGTTCCTCAAAAAGTCATGCTTTCTGCCGACAAAATCACCTGGATGGAAGACAAGGAACTCTTTGCCGCCACTGGCAACGTCCAAATTGATAGCCCCGAATGGCAACTTGGCAACATGGATGAAGTCTGGGCAACCCCCGACCTCAGCAAAATCGGAACACCAAAGCATTTCAAATGAAGCGTCTCACTCTTGGAATTTCAATAACCGTTCTCACCTGCGCCGCTCTTGTGGTCGCGCAAAACAAAACGGGTGTCAGCTTCAAAAGCAAATCCGGCGATTTCGAAATCAGTAACATCTCCGAGCAAGTTTTTGAACTCGACGCCCAGACCAACGCCATTGACTTCGAATTCGATGGCAAACCCCTCACCGGACGCTCCGATAGCCAAAAACTCGGCTTCACCGCCGGCAAAGCCCAAGGTCAAATCCGCAACGGCAAAAACGGCACCATGTACTTGCTCAATACAACGCTGAGCGGTAACGTCAACATTCGGCAAAACCCCGGCACTAGCGAAGAAGTCACGGTAACCAGCGCATCAATGACGCTCAAAGAAGCCCCCAACCGCGCCGCCGCCAACCTCACATTTAACTCAGCTGTAACCCTCACCGCAAAGGATCCCAACACAACATTAACTGCCGCTTCTGGGGTTGTAACTCTTTCCAGTCAAGCCAACGGCAACCGCCAACTCGATCAAGTTACTCTGCGCGGAGCCGTCAATGTCACCGCCAGCACAAACGGCACAACAAAACTAACAACCAACGGTCTCATCCTCAACCAGCGACCAACTACCTCCGTTTTCCAATTTAACAATTCATTTACCGTCACAAACTCCGCCAACGACGAAAACGGTCGCCCACGAACCGTCAAATTCACCGGTGTCGGCGGATCAATCACCACCCCCAACATCACAAAGGCGTCAAACGCCCGGCCCATAGCCAGCGCAAACATCCGGGGCCGCGTCAAAATCGACTTCGACGGACGTGACAAAGAAGGCAACCCAATCGACCTCCATGCCGAAGGTGATCGCCTGACCATGGACGCCCAAGGCGAAATCCTCCTCATCGGTAACGTAAAAATCACGGGCGGTGGACTCGATTACCAATCCGACGGTGAGAGCCAGACAATTTATATTCTTGTTGACAACAATATGAAACCCCTCAAATATGGGGCCCGCGGAAATCCCACGAAAGTCAACATAAAACCCGGCGGTGGATCCAACTAAATGAAAGTTAGTGCCAACAACCTGGTCAAGGTTTATAAAAAGCGGCGCGTCGTCAACGATGTAAGTGTCGAATTCACAACCGGCGAAATCGTTGGCCTGCTCGGTCCAAACGGCGCGGGAAAAACCACTACCTTCTACATGATCACGGGCCTCATTCGCCCTAATCAAGGCAACGTCCAACTTGATGAAAAGATCATCACCCGGTGGCCCATGCACAAACGTGCCCGCGCCGGACTCGGATACCTCGCCCAAGAATCAAGCGTTTTCCGCCGCCTTTCTGTCGAAGATAACATTCGCCTCGTTCTCGAAGCACGTGGACTGAGTAAAAAAATCCAGAACGAACGCATCGATCGCCTCTGCGACGAACTGAACATCGAAAAAATCCGCCACAGCATGGGCGGAGTCCTTTCCGGCGGTGAACGCCGTCGCGTAGAAATCGCCCGCGCCATGGCCACCGAGCCTCACTTTATTCTTCTCGATGAACCGTTCACCGGAATCGACCCCGTTACCATCGAAGAACTTCAACACATCATCGAGCGGCTCGCAAAAAAAGGCATCGGCATCCTCATCACCGATCACAACGTCGACGCCACTCTCAACATTACCGACCGAAACTACATCCTCGTCGATGGTGAAATCATCGCCACCGGCGACCAAGCAACAATCCGCTCCAACGCACTCGTTCGCAAGCACTACCTCGGTCAAGGCTACGACCAAATTACAAAAGAACGCGAACAGAAATCAACCGAAGAAAATGAAGAAAGTTGATCGCCTCATCCTGGGAGAAATCTTCGGCCCTTGGATTTTCGGGGTCGCAATTTTTACTGTCCTCATCATGGCGGGCTCATTCCTTTTCACATTCACCCGATTCCTCAGCATGGGAATCCCCGTTTTTCTCGTTCTCAAGCTCACCGCCCTCCTCCTCCCCGGAATCCTCGCTAAAACGTTTAGCATGGCGATGCTCTTGGGAACGCTGCTCAGTTTCGGTCGACTCAGCGGCGAAAGTGAAATTGTCGCCCTTCGCGCAGGTGGAGTGAGCATTCTGCGCATCATGCTCCCCGTTGCATTATTCGGACTGGCAGTCTCTTTGTTAACTTATTTTTTCACGGATTATGTAGTTCCAGCGGCAAGCTTTCAAGCAACTGGAATGCGTGACACTGTTGAAAAATCGATCAACAAAACGCAGAAAAAGGACACGAGCCAACCTCTTTATGAGGATGGCAAATTAGTGGCCTATTTAATCGCTGAAGATTTTAGCATCGCAGAAGGCACCCTTTCTGACGTAACAATTTACAAATTTGATGAAGAAGGGCACACAGATACAATCTTCGAAGTTGAAAAGCTTGAATACGATAATCTCGAAGAATGGCGTGCCATTGGTCAAGGGCAAATAACTTTTCTAGCTGACGATATAGATCTCGAAATTCGCAAGACCGCCGGCAAACTCACATACTATGACGGCTTCTGGCCCGAGAACATGCCTAAACTTGAAAAGAGCCCAGCGGATATGAACGCCTCTGATCAGGACGACCTCGACGTGTTTTCCAGTCGAGATATTCAACGGATACTGACAAAGTATGCGGCGGACGGAACCCTCACCAAAGCTCAGCAAATCAACCTTGAATTCGGTTACTGGAACAAATTCTCTGTCCCCTTTGCCGCCCTTATCTTCGGCCTTGTCGGCGCGCCTCTCGGAATCCGAAACCACCGAACCGGAACCGCAACCGGTTTCGCCCTCAGCATCGCAATCATCTTTGGCTACATGATGGTGACCAACACCCTCAGCATTGCCGCCCAGAACGGAGCAATGCCCGTATGGCTCGCGAGCTTTGGTCCAATCGTTGTAGGTGGTATCGTGGCATTTGAACTGATCCGCAGGAAGAATAGTCAATGAGAATCGATCCCACTAGTCTATGGTTTCTCATTTTTATGGTTCTCGCCGGAGGAACCGTATCCTATTACGGCGATATTCTCGGACGCAAACTCGGCAAAAAGCGGATCACCATCCACAAAAAAATCCGCCCGAAAAAATTTGCTGCCGCAATGACTTTCATTTTTGGTGCTCTAGGAACCGCCCTCACCATCCTTGTCCTCTTCCTCGTTTCCGAGCCCGTCCGCACCTGGATCATTGAAGGCAACGACGCCAAAGCCCGCCTCTCCATCACCACCAAAAACCTCAAAGAAACCGAGAAAAAATTCTCCGATGCCCAAACAAAACTAACCGACGTCGAAGTTGAGCGAAAGAAATTAACTGTTCAGGTTGATCAAAAAAACAAAGAAATCGAAGAAGCCAAAATCGAGCAACTCGACCTCAACACCAAAAACAAAGCACTCGACCGGCAAGGCAAAGACCTCCTCAAGCGTGTCAGCTTGCTCACAAACCAGTTCAAAACCCTCAACACTCAGTTAAAAGAGTTAAAGGTTCAAAAAGACGAAGTCCAAAAAGAATTTGTCAAAGCCTCCGCCGAAAAAGTCCGCGTTACAACCGAAAACCAAGAATTCCAAAAACGCAATCTCGACCTCGAACGCGAGGCTATCCGGCTCGAAGAGCAGTCCGAACAGCTTCAAAAAGAGTTCAAAACCCTCCAAACCGAATTCGCCGAACTAGATGAAGCCAGCAAACAAGCCAACGCAAAATTTAATAGCCAACTTAAAAGTTATCAAGACGAACTCACCCAAGCCGAACAAGACCTAAAACGGACCTTGAACGAACTGGAACGCAACACGAACGCAATCGCCGGTTTCCAAACTGCGCAGAATGTCATGCAGCTCAGACTGAAAAACAGTCGACTCAACGCGCTCGTGTATCCAGCCGGAGCGGAAATCAACCGAACAATCATCAAAGGCAATTCTTCTGTCCAAGATGCCAATGAAGATGTCACCGTCTTTCTCAAACAAACTGCCACCCTCGCCAAACAAAACGGTGCCGAACAGACTTTTGAAGGCAGCTACGCCGGTCTCATGGATGACGTGATTGACGGGCGCACCGTCACTATTGAAGAACAAGTGACTGTCCTCACAAGGGCACTTTCTCGCCGAAGCAAAGATGCTGTTCTCATTGCGGTATCCAAATTTAATGCCTTCGAGAAAGAGTTCTTTCCCATTGAACTCCGGGTGTACGACAATCTTCTTGCCTATCAAAAAGACGACATCATTTTCACAATGCAAGTCGATGGGCGCAAGCCTGTCGCCGAAATCGCCGCGTCAATCATCGATCAAATTGATAAAGGTTTGGCCAAAGCGTTAACCGATAAAAATGTCATTCCCATCCTCGGTTCCCCTCGACCGTTCGGCGAATTTGGTAATGAAAAAGTAATCGAAATTGCTCTCGAAATCAAAGAATCTGGCATCCCTCTTCGCCTGCAAATCATCGCTGCCAAAGATACATATTCTGCTGATCGCATATCATTTACCCATCGATTACGCCCCTGACCTATTAAACACACCGAACATTCGCCAAAATTGAACCTAACAACGATGTTAGGAGAAAAAACTATATTAGCTATCGATCCTGGTCGAACAAAATGCGGCGTCGTTATCGTTCACCGCGATGAGTTCGACAAGATTCATCTTCAGTGGCAAGCTATCATTTCTCCAGAAAAACTCGCCGATAAAATTATAGAACTCCAATCCGAGCATTCATTTTCTCTGATCGTCGTGGGGAACGGAACCCAATCGCGCGCGATTATTGAATCACTTCGAGAAGCAATGCCCAGCATTAGCATCCTCGTCATTGACGAACACGAAACCACAATCCAAGCGCGTGAGCGTTATTGGGAATATAACCCCCGACGTGGTTTAAGAAAGTTTATTCCCGCCACCCTCCAAGTCCCCAAAGTACCAATCGACGATTACGCCGCTTTAGTACTGGCCGAACGAGTTCTCAACGCCGAGTAATCGTAACCGAATCTGCAAGTTTTCGCGCGACCTCAACATTCCATCGGTGCCCCGTAAACTCGGCGACCACGTCCAAATGCGCAATCGGCACACCCGACAGAGCCAAATCTCCAATCAAATCGAGCAATTTGTGCCGCGCTGGTTCATCGTGAAAACGTGGAGGATTCAAAAAGCGACCCTCTCCAATAACTAAACAACTCGACTCATCCAGCCCTTTTCCCAATCCGTACTGCTTCGCCATTTCCAGCTCGCTCTCCAAAGCAAAAGTGCGAGCTACAGCAACGTCTGTGGCATACCGTTCCGGCGAATATTCCAGTTCAAATTCCTGTCGACCAATAAACTCATCGTCTCGCAAATAACCCGCTCGCCACCATCCCTCACCTGTTCCGACCGCATACTTTGCCGGCAACTCCTGCAAAAATACGCGCGCAAATGGGCCGTTGACCACAATCTCACCGCAATCCGCAAGACCGGCATTCAAGATCGCCGCCACATACTCTGACGAACATCCTCCTGCTGCCGGAAGCTCTCCTCCTTCCACCTCAACGTCCGCATCCGTAATCCCCAGACCTGAAAAAGCACTCATTAAATGCTCAATCGTCGAAATCTCACCCAGTCGAGTACAACGTGAAGTGTCTGTTACATTTGCCGGAACTGCGTCAATCCAATCTCCCCGACCTCGAAAACGAATGCCCGATTCCCCCGGACGAACAGTTACTTGAACCGGCACTCCCGAATGAAGCCCCAATCCTTCAATCACAAATTCCGAACTAACAGTTTGTCGTTTATAAATCTTTTCCATCGCGTAGGTGCTCCAACTCTCGTTCCATCGCCCGCATACGCTTAAACAGCTCTGGAAGACGGGTCTGCAAAGCAATGACGCGCATAGCCGTAGAAAGTGGCACCGCAGGCGTACCAAAATACTCTCCGGGTGCATCCATGTCCCCGGTAATCCCTGTTCGACCACCAAAAACCATGTTATCTCCCACTGTCACGTGGTCACTTGTTGCCGCTTGACCACCAAAAACATTGCGCTCGCCGATCACCGTGCTTCCGCTCAGTCCCACCTGCGCGGCGATCACCGTATGCGCCCCGATCTTAACGTTATGCGCCACCTGAACCAGGTTGTCTAGCTTCACACCATCCGCGATAACTGTATCACCGCATGTTGCCCGATCAATACAAGTATTCGAACCGATTTCTACATAATTCCCAATCAACACACCACCCACTTGAGGCACTTTTTGCTGATGGGTGCCGTTCCAATAGTAGCCAAACCCATCCGCTCCAATCACTGCACCTGCATGGATCCGGCACCCCACTCCCATTCTCACATCTTGCACCAAAACCACATGAGGGTAAATTTCACTTTTTTCCCCCACAACACAACCTTGCCCAATATAGGCGTGAGCCATTACCGTCGCACCCGCCCCAACCTGGGCTCCAGATTCGACAATAGCATAGGCACCAATTGAAGCCGTTGAATCAACCACCGCTTCCGATGAAACTTGCGCCGTTGGGTGAATACCACCCCGTGGCATTGGCACCACGAACGCCGATAAAACCATCCCAAACGCCATGCGAGGCTGAGCAACTCGAATCACAGGCTTTGCAACCACCGGAGTCTCCGCCGGAACCAAAACTGCCCCAACTTCCCCCGAAATCGCCGCCGCCAAATACTTCTCGTTTTCGGCAAAGGTTATCCCGCTACTATCATTCGAATCCGCCGGCACTGGACGCAAAATATGGAGATCCCCCGGGCCATCCAATTCCCCCCCAACTAACTGAGCGATCTCTCCTAACGTGTAACCGCGTTTTTCTTCAGCCATTGATTAAACTCCACTGTGACATCCTCACCTTTTCCATTCGATTCCAATTTGTAACCACGCGATTTCACAAATACGTTAACATATTTCACCAATTCCTCCTGGCTCAGCCCCACTCGCCAACGCTCAACACCAAAATTCGGTTCAACCGATCTTGCCGATTCACCCTTCAAAGTAACGGCTTCCAACGCTTCCAGCCTTTTTTGCAACTGTGGGATCGCCGAATTGATCTGCCCAATGACAAGTCGAATCGCTTCGTCCGCCTCACTTTCTGCGCGAGCAATCGCCTCCAAGTCTCCCGCATAGTCAAGTTCCATCAAGTCCAAAAGCCGCTCATTACGATCCCGCTCATAGTCGTTCAGGATCGCTGACAGTTCCACTTTAAACTGCGCATCAAGATCAGCAATCGCCTTTCTTAGTTCCGCGACCTTCGCCCGGCGACGCTCCAAAAACACCTCTTCACGTGCTCGCCTTGGCACAGGTTGACCTTCATCCGGGAATCCAATTCTGCCTGCCAAATCCGCACTGAGCTCAGTTTTGCTACCCGCATACCGCTCCATAACCTCTCGGGTCTGCTCCAAAACTGATCCCCACGCCAACTCGTCCGCCAGTTCGTTCAAACGCTCTGCCTCAATCGCCTTTGCCCGCGATTCGCCAATATATTTCCGTTCAAGATCGCGCTTTAACCGCTCTAAGCTCTTTGCCCGGTTCGCAACCAAGGTCGCCTTCGCCTCTTCCCACAATTCCGCGCCCTCTCGCTCTTCAAGCAACCTGGCCGAACGACCACCCACACTCCCAGTTAAAGTCAAATTTTTCAATGAACTACGCGGCCCAAAGATTGCCTGTTCCTTAGTCTCCGAATTAACAACTAAACGACTAAGATCAACAGAAACACGTTTGGGGGCTGGTTCACAGCCCCCAAAACTTATGACTACAGCAAGAATGCAAGCAAACTTACTTAGCTTCATCAACGGCTTTGATCGCCGTATCGGTAATGTCGTTCGATGCATAAACCGCTACTGTCGTCGGATAAATCATAGTGTAAGCGTCTTTCTTACCGACGGCTTGCACTGCTTCCCGCGCCTTTTTAAGTACGCCTGCCAGCATCTCATCTTGCAAAGTATTGAGGTCGGCAGAAAATTCTTGATTCCATTGACCAAGCATATTGTCCGCATTGCGGCGCTGCTCGTTCATCGTGTTATATTCAATCTTCTCCGCATCGGTCAAAGATGCCTTAACGAGCAAATCGTTAAACTTCTTGCTCGAATTTCGAACTGCCGTCTTGATTCGCTCAACCTCATCCTTGTCCGCTTGAGTCGCACCCGGCTTCAAAGTCAGAGTCTTCAACTTGTCTGCTTGGTCGGTCGAGATCACTTTGTTCGTATTCACAAACTGCAACAATCCTTGCCGAAGATCAACCTGCACCGACATATCGTCACGAACCTTCTTTCCAGCCGCCGACTCGCTCAAAATGCGTTGCATATCCACAACCCCCGCTTTAACCCCGGTTGCCTGGAAACCACTCGCAAACATCATCACGCCCATCGCACCTGCGACAAGCCATCCTAATCCTTGAAATTTGTTGTTCATTGTTTTATCCTGCTTCAATTAGAAACTTGTCCCAACTGTAAAGTGAGTTCGTGATTTGCCTTCGTCATCAAATGCAAATTCAATTCGAATCGGGCCAAGCGGAGTTCGGAATCCTAAACCAATTCCGTAACCAAGGTGCAAATCAAGCGAACTTGATTGTTCAAAGTCGCGTAATTGACCATATCCACCCCATGCTCCACCGTAATCCACAAAGCCAACCAAGTTGAATGACTTCTGAATTGGATACCGATATTCCAGCGTCGAGACCAGCGAATTGCTGCCCCAGAATCGTTGGTTTGGATATCCACGCAAAGAGTTCGTACCACCGACAAAAAGCTGCTCGAAGAACGGCACCGTCCCGCTGATGTAGCCGTACTCCATCTTGAAAGCCAGAACCGGGCGAGGCTTTGAAAGGCCGATTTCGGGCGTTTCATCTGCCTTCAACGCCGGCTGCTTCGACCAATACTTTCGATAAGAAAGCGTTGAGCGAACAAAAGTCGATGACCCCAAAGTATCTGCAAACAGGGCCACATTCCCACCAATTTTCGTAATGTTGCTATAACCCGGTTCTAGCAAAACCCGAATCGACTGGCCTTGCACCGGTTCGACTGTCGGCAATGCCGTTGTCTGCTCTGCCCCAATCTGGAACATCAACAGATCACCGTCTTGCTGCACATAGTCGTCGGTCGTTGTCGTCGTCAAGTTGATCGTACGAGTATTTCGCACCGTCAAACCAACCGACGCCTTAAAGTTGTCACCATAAGGTCGTGTAAAGTTGATGCCTAATCCCGTTTGACGTTCATCAAACTGATTATCTTCGGTCGATCCGCCACCACCTGATCCAAGCAACCCGTTACCCGTAAAGTTGTACACAACTCGCGAGAACAGGTTCACAGACATGGAGGTGTTCTTATCGTCAATAAAGCGATCTGCAAAGGCCAATCGTGCGCTCGGCCCGCCACCAACTGTCGCCATTTCAAGTTCAAGACCAACTGACTGGCCCTTACCCTTGAAGTTCGACTCGCTAAAGCTCGCCGTACCCACCAATCGACTTTGGGGATCAAGTGCGACACCTGCATTAATTTGGGCTGTACGCGCTTCCACAAATGTTAATGTGATATCAACCACTTCCGGTCGATCTCCCACGCTTTGTGCCCCCTTGATGTCTTCAAACCAATACGTGTAATAAAGCTCTTCAATATCTTCTTGAAGTCGTTTGTAGTTGATCGGCTCTCCTGCCTTCGACTTCATCATTCGCTCGATCGTGCCCGCCTTCGTGCGGCTCAATCCCTCAAGCTTGATGTTTCCCACAACCGTTTCCAGAATCTTCACATTGAGCGTGCCTTCCGATTCTTCCAGAGGTCCAAACTGTTCGAAGTTGATCAGATACCCTTTATCGGTGTATTTCTGTCGAATCTCATTCGTGATCGTCTGCGCCTTATTGTTATTCCAAATCTGTCCAAGTTCTTGCTGCGCCAGAATCAGCGGCATCAATTCCTCATCCGAAAAAATCGTATTGCCCTCAATTCGAATTTCTTTGATGATCGGATATTCCTGAATTTGAACGGTTAAATCCGCTTCCGTATCCCCAATATCTCGCTTCAAAATCTTGACTGAGCTAAATACCCCAAGACTAAAAATTTCGTCTTCGTCGCGAACCATTGATGCTTGATCAACTGGTTGACCGGGCTTCAAACGCATGACTGTTCGAATTCCCGTTTCGTTCACATTTTTTAAGCCTTCAATTGTGACTTCACGAACGGTTCGGGTGGTTTGTGCCATCGCCGCTCCTGCAAGTGCCACAACGGCTAGTACTGATAAGATTTTCGTCGTCAAATTTGCCCTCTGCCTGGTCTGAATGCTAGTTTAGACGGATGGCTCGTTCCCTCGTTATATACTTCGTAGGACTTACCCACTTTGAACGTGAATAACCTTAAAATTTGCTTGACCATGTAATTCCTACTTTCCAAGGCAACGTCTCGGTGACCCCCGCCGTAATTCTGAACCGCGACAGAAAATCATTCTTCGTCGGTGGTCGGTAACTCAACCGCAATTCAAACTTCAGTGCCTGATTGTTCTGCTGCGAAATCTGCCGACTGAATTCAAGCATCAACCCTTTCGACATCTCGCGACCGCCCCGTACAATCGCTCCATCAAAAGCGTTGTAATCCAGAGCCAGATAATCCAAATCAAGCGCGGTCGCCAAATCACTCGTAAACTGCTGAGTCAAACTCGGAATGGCCAAGGTAAAGACACTCGAAGTAATTCCTGTCCGCCGGTCTCCAGTTCCCAATGCCGTATCGAGCAAAGACTGGATAAAGTCGCGCTGACCAACAATCGCCCGAATCTCCTCAATGCTCAAATCCGGCGGGTCACTCGAACCATTAATACGGACACCCTCAGGATCAAGCAAATTGCCTTGTATCTCCAAGTTCAAGCGATAAGTCTGGTACTGATCACTCGTTCGACGTGCCGTAACAACTGTCCAACCTTGCAAATCAATTTCTGCCCGAGCCTCCCCGCCAAATCCTGCCGTAACCAAGACTGTCCCTTCTTCCAACGTCACCCGGCTTGCCGGCAAGTTCAAGGTTCCCGACTGAACAATAAACGGTGCTCGAATATCAACTTCCGATAGATCACCATTGAGAACCGTCGTTCCACTGAGTTTCAAATTCCCGGTTGGGATATTCAATACTGTTCCCGGGATCGCTACCAATCTAAAGTTATCAAACCGCGGATCAAAATCCGGCTTGCTTCCACCCGTAGATTCTGGAAACGCCGGAGGCAAAGACACATTCAAATTCGAAGCCGAAACTTCTCCACCAATAACAGGCTTACCCACCGTCCCAGAAATCAAAATTTCACCGTTCAACTCACCGGTGGTCGGACTTGATGCTTCGAGAAACGCTGGCTCCCCGTCCCCGGCTCCCGGATTCGCGAGTCGAATTTTTTCCGCCAATTTGAACTGGCTAAATCGGACACTGCCACCTTCCAAAGTTGCCGCCTGCAGAGCTTCAAAGTTCATCTGTCCCTGCAAAAACCTACGCAGATTAACGTCAGCTTGAACCGCAACCTGGCCCCCTAGCGACCCATCACCCTGACCAATCAAACTTAGTTTTTCACCCGCATTGCTGACAGATACATCCACATTTTGCAATGCAAACCCACTGTTCAAAAACGCTATCTGCGCTGGCCCTTCGGCATCGGCACCAAAGCGAGCAACACCACCCAATTCATAACCATCTCGATTACCAAATAAACTCAATTTTCCAGAAACCGAACCTCGAGTTCGCTCAAAGTCCAGGCCCGAAACATACTCTCTCAAGCTTGAAATCGGACGCTCTGTTAGAGTCAGAGAACCCTCTGCGTTCACCTTCGGATTTTCTTCAAATGCTTCGAGCGGCACCGTTGCCGCCAAATCCCCTTCAATTCCCTGATATTTCAATTTGCCCGATGCCGTCAAAGTGTTTTTCGCAAAATCAATCGTATCAACGTTCGCCGTAACGGGCAAATCGACCATGTCGCCGTCTTCACCTTTAACCTGCAAATCCGTAGCCGTCAAACTCGCCTGTCCTGTCAAGTCATCGGTCGGCCCATTTGCGACAAAGTCGGCATTGATACGCGCATGATATTCCGGCCCGTCCACCCAGAAAAGATTAAGTGTATAAGGATCAAATTCCACTAATCGCCCCTGAACATCAATCGAGTCAACTGTTTCGCCCTTCGTCCAAGTCCCCGAAAGTTCTGCAACCGAACTCGATTCCTCTTCCGGAATCGTCCATCGCAACTTTTCAACCGATGCTTCTGTTGCAGATCCCCGACCGACTAATTCAATATTTCCCAACTGACGACCGAGTGATGCTAAGTTCTGCCCCGTCAAGCTACGAATATCAACTCCCCATTTGTTCTCGCGTTGCTGAAAATTGATTTCCGCCGATACCAATCCCTCCAAGTCACGAACAACTCGCTCGGTCTGAATGTCCGGCAACTGAATCTGTCGCGATACCGCCCGCAACACCCCTTCAAGTTCCACGTTGGTAATCAAAAGATCACCGTCCAAATCTTGGTTCTGCAAGTTGTATCGAGCTTCCGGAATTTCAATCAAACCGCTCAACGAGCTGATCCCACCCGAGAGCGATACAACATCATCCTTGACCACGACAGAAATAGAACCATTCCCGGCATCATATTTGTTTAGTTGAACCCCGACGAGCCTCAGGTCAGAATTCCCAACCCATTTACCCGCCGCATCCATTTCCACAATCCCCGACCCGGACACCGTTCCGTCAAATTCCAGCAATTCTTGATCAACTGGCAATCGGCGAAGCGGCAATGCGTCCGCAACAAACTCTAATCGTCCAGATTTGTTTTCAATTCCAAAGTCGCCCTTCGCGGTGATCGTGCCTTCATCAACTTTAGCTGTCGCTTCCGTCAGCGTGAATTCGCGCAAATTCCCTCGCCCCACAAGCCGCACATCCGTCAGCTGAACTCCTTCCACCAGCAAGTCCGCCCCGTAAGCATTGATACTCACATAGGGATCATCAATCTTCCCCGAGAGCAAAATCTGATCTGCTCCAACGCGACCAACGACCGGAAAATTCGGCACCAAGTCCGCAACAAAAATATCCTTTGCTGTCAATAACCCGTTCAAAGCCCCCGATTTCAAATCAACCGAAGCCTGCCCACCCACCATGCCAAGCCCGTAAACCACTTTGATATCACTCGCCAAAACCTGATCGCCCGTATAAGTGAGCAAAGCCGTCCCTTTTGGTATCGTCACTTCTCCTGCCTGCAAATTGAGCAAGGTTGTATTCATCGTGACAACAGGGCGACTCGTGCTCCCCGTAATTCGCCCAGAACCATATCCCACACCTGAAACTTTATCCGTCCACGCTGCCAGGTCGACTCCTGCGGCTTCCAGCTCAATATCCAAACTACTCTTCGAAGTATTAATCGTGCCCGATGCATTAACCACCCCATTCGGCCCTGAAAGGACCGCCCGATCCAATGTCGCAATGCTCTGCTTCCAATTAACACGGGCATCAACCTCGCCAAGTAAAACTTGTCGACCCGCATTCTCAAGTTGGGCAAATCCTGTGAGATCAACTACAATTCTCGGATCGCGCGGTGTTCCCGAAAGCAAAGCTTTGCTCCTCGCTGCCAGAGAAACCTTACCGTTCTGCAACGGAACCTCCAAAGCAACAAGCTTGTCACCCACAGTTTCAAAAAGCCCAGTCAAAAATTTGCCCTTATAGTCAGCCGTGATCCAACCCTTAACTCCCGCTCCTCGCCAACTCGACCCTGCCAAGACGAAACTCGCCCGATCCTTATCCGCGATGATGTCCCCCGCCAATCCCGTAAACTTTTCGCCAGCCGCTGCCGCCGAGTTCGCCGAAACTTTGCCGGAGGCTGAAAAACCGAGTTTCGAAACCCCCACCACTCCATCAAACCGCCCACCAAGCAATTGAATGTCTTGCGGCAACGCTTTCGCCACAATCGGCCAAGCTCGCCGACTATCCGCAAGCTCAACCTGCACTTTCCCCTGACCCGCAAATCCATCCGCCCAACTCACCGGCCCATCCCAACTTAATGTTCGCCCCGGTTCCGACACCTTTGCCGTCACCAATGCCGATTTTGAATACAGAGAAACCCGGCCATCCACCACGGCCCCGCTCAAATAATCCGGATTCCGAACTCCTTCCCCATGAAGTGCAAACTCCCCATGAACATCACGCACTGATTTCGGATCTCCCTTAAAGCTCAACGATCCATCAACCGTCAACTCACTTGCTTGCCACTTCTCGGCCTGCTTTAACCACTCCTGAGGCAACCACCGCGAAACCGTCGGCCTCGCTTTCACCACGTCTGCTTTCAACGAATCAACCTGCACCGCGAAATTATTCTTGCCATCAATCCGCGCCTGAACCCGCGCCGACAAAGTCTCCGGCCAATTTAAATTACTTGAAAGAACGTTGCTCTTGCCGTCGGTCGAAAAATCAATACCGGTCAGCTCAAACTCATCACGTAGTACCGTTGCTTTCGTCCGATCTTCTAAAGTGATCACCGCACGATTAGCAACAAGATGAAACGACATCGGCGTCGCATCCGGATTTTCCGGTGGCAAAAAATCAAGCGCATTAAATGTTCCATCTTTCCGCCGCACAATGGTCGCCGCCAAATCAGCCAAGTTAGCTTCGATCGAACCTGATTTTCTCGCGACGCGTAACCGTTTCGCGCTCCCAATCAATTCCCCATCCTGATCAAAAACTTGAATGCCCGAAGCATCCAAAGTCTGATTCACCGCATCAACCGAATATGACTCACTTTTAACCCGAATCACGCCGCCGCGAGCGACATAACTTAAGTCAAATCCCGTACCCGGAGCTGCCAAAACCTCCAGACAGTTAAAAAGATAAAGGGCCCCCATAAAAAATAAAATCAAGGCAGGAATCCAGGCCACCAACAGACGACCTAAACCCAAAAAGCCGCGCCATATCGCGTCTTTGACCTTTCTAATATTCAAACCTTAACCTTCAGACGCTCCGAACCACGAATTCAGTCCACCAATAACTGTGTTAAATGCTCAATATGATAGTGGTCATGTCCAATCCCCGTCTGAATCACGTCACCCGCTGTCATCTTCCCTTGCTCCGGATGCACGTTCCAACCCGACCAATCTTCAATTCCCTTCACATAGGCAATCGTAGCGGCGCGACGAGTTTTAAAGAGTTCCATCTGTTCCCAAACATCTGAATGAGCGTAGTCCAAGTCGATCGCCCGTTGATCTTCATCAAAAAACTCTACCGAAGAGCCTGGCGATTCGACGGCAATCCTCAGACGACTTAAAAGCATCTCTTCAACATCCGCCATATGAGCAATCGCTTCTCGAACCGTAAATCGACCATTTTCAGTGATCACGTCGAGTTTCTGTTCCGGTACCAACTTAAGCAAGCGTTCAAGTGTGATCGGCGAAAGTTCAAGTGCCGGAATCAAGTAGCGATTATTCACGACTCCTATTTACCCGGCATTAACCGGATCACTCTTGCGTGGCAAAGCCAGTGGGGCGAAAAATGCGACAACAAGGCAAATCCCCCCTGCAAAAAGATAAGGCAATGCATTCCAATAATCAAACAGCGCACCTCCAATCAGCGGGCCGAGCATAAATCCAACGCTCCTCGCCGACTGAATCACCCCAAAGACTTCACCCTGTCTATCCTCACTCACTGATTTGCTGCACAGACCATTCACCGTCGGATTCGCGACACTCATGCCAAAAGCAAAGAACAAACTCGCCACAAACAGCCCAAACAAATTCGGCACAAAGGGCGTCATCGCTAAACCGATCCCTTGTAACAAATAGCCGCCCCAGAGCAACTGCTTCTCCCGGAACAATTTCACCAACCAAACCAGAATCACCCCTTGCACAAGCAAACCAATGACCGATTCAAACCCAAACAGCATCCCAAACTCAAACTCGCCGTAACCCCAAACCGCCTTCAGCAATCGACCAAAGGTGCCTTCCAGTGTGGAAAGCGAGAACCACGCCGCCCCCGCCAAAATGACAAGCGGTAATAAATTCGGAAACTCCCGGACAAGTGGCCCAAAACCAAACTTACGTCGCGTGCCAACTTTTTCAGTTGTCGCAAACTCACCCCAAAACCACACGCCCAAAACCCCCACCAAAGACAACCCCATCGCGATCCACCCCACCCACTCCGATCCCAAGAACTCCGCGACCATTCCTCCAAAAAACGGGCCGGCGATCAAGCCACCACTTTGCGCCGCACTTAACCGGCCAAGCGCCACCGTCCGCGAATCACCGTCATTTGCATCCGCCACGCTCGCCTGAGCAACCGCAACATTCGCTCCTCCAAATCCGGCCAAAACCCGACTCACAAACAATAACAAGCTCGTAGTCGCCAGCGCATAAATCCCCATGCTCACCGCACTTAAAAGCGTACATGCCAAAAAGACATTCTTGCGGCCCAATGTGTCACTCTTTGCCCCCCAAATCGGACTCACAAAAAACTGAATAATAAACATGCTCGAAAGAATCAACCCAATAATCACCCCATGAGTGATCAAAGGCGGCAAATCCCAAGATTCCGCCACCAAATAACGCTCAGCCCGAGTCTGAATATCCGGAATAATCATCCCAAACCCTGTCATATCCAGGGCTACCGCTGCTATCAGTGGGATCTGTCCGCGCTTCACTCAGGCCATTCTAGCCAACCGAGCCGATGCCAAAAGCAATACTATTACCAAGCGGGTTCTTCAGTCCCAATTGGCTTAAAGAAGAAACACCCACTTGTCATCTTCTCGGGTGCCATATCAAAGTCCGTCGCCAAAGCTTCTTTCCCCGTCATCTCACTCAAAATCTGATTCAGTTCCTTTAACGATGCAAGGTTGTAGCCAGGCCAAACTTTTCTGACCACCCCATCCCGATCAAACGCGTAAATGTAAACCGATTGCTTCGCCCCAAAACTGCGAAAAACCTCTTCCGTTTCACTCGAAAGCATCGGATACGGCACACTAAAATCGGTTTTATACTTCCGACCCCCTTCCGAATTCACATCAATAATTCCAAAAAACTGCGCTGAGTTTCCGTAATACATCGCCATATTCGTCCAAAAACCCTGCGATTCGATCGAGCAAGGGCACCCATCCTTTGTCATCACCAGAACCGATGGCTTTTTACCAAGAAGCTCTGTACTTTTAACTACCATTCCATCGCTGTCTGGCAACTCAAAATCCGGAACTTTCTTCCCCTCAAAGTCCTCCGCTCTCACAATCATCTCCTTCGTCACCGGATGACGAGGAATCTCACGAATATTAACGGAATTGCTCTTAACTCCTTCAAAAGCCGGCTTCTGCGCTTGCAAAAAAACTGCACTGCCAACTAAGGCGATGCAAAGCAAACCAACGATAACCGGAATGGGTTTCACAACTTTAGTCTAAGGGAAAAGACCGCCCGTCCCAAGGTCCGCTCACTTCTTAATCGCAACTGCAAGAACTTTCTTTGCCAAAGTTCCCGGAGAACTCGGTGCCGTATTGCTGAGCACAACCACTACGACATCATTCTTAGTGTCAATGATCAGATAAGAATTCGCCCCTTGCTGTGACCCAGAGTGTTGTCGCAAATCCCCACTCACATCCCATCCCAATCCGTATCCGTCCTTTTCAGGATCTGTCCACATCTCCCGTTGGCTAGACGGTTTCAAAACGTTTCCTTTAGAAACTGCACGACCATACTTCGCCAAATCGACCGCCGTACTCTCCATCCCACCCCCCGCATATTTCCAACTGATATTCTCCGTGCGACCAGCCGGAGCGGGAACCTTATCCTTAAAAAGATAGTGATGCGACCGATTAATCGGCCACTCTTGTCCTAAAGTTTCGCACTGGAGCCAAGGAGTCTTGATCTCATTCGATAATTCACGCACCAATGCCGGAAACGACTTGCCTGTCACCGATTCCAATGCCGCCGCCGCTAAGGTGTAAGCATGCGTGGAGTAACTATATTTCTCCCCTGGAGCAAAGAGTAACGCGTCATCCTTAAACATTGCTAAAGCCTGACTCGTCGACAATCCTTCGTATCTCGTATCAACCTTGCCCGATATGTAATGCCGGATCCCCGATCGATGAGCCAGAATCTGCCGCATCGTAATCTTCACACCCTTGTCCGGCCAGTCTGGCACGTAAGTTCGAATATCTGCATCCAGATCAATCAAGCCCTGATCCACTGCCCGCATGACCAAAACCGCCGTTACCGTTTTACTAATTGATGCCAGCCGAAACGTACTATCTTTCCCGACAGAAATGCCACGAGCCTGATTCAGATAACCTCGATAGCACTCGTCAACCACCACTCCATTCTTCATGACCGCCACACTCATTCCCATCGCTGGGTGTGCCGCAATCTGCTCGTCCACCAACTTCTCCAAACCCGCTGAACCCGGAGAATGAACTAACGCGATCGTCAGGAGTGCCGTCAACATTAACCCAAATTACCGGGAATCTCCGTGAAAGGTCTACTTATCTGTCAATATTCCAACATGGCCAACCTCACCATTGAATATTGCGTCCGCTGAAACTACTACCCCCATGCCGCCAGGTTGGCGGAACTGTACAGATTGGAATTTGGAATTGAGACCGATTTCATCCCTGGACAAGGAGGCATCCTTGAAGTCAAACACGATGACATTGTGATCTGGTCAAACCGGAACGAACAAAGAGATAAGCCAACAAACGCCGAGGCCCGTGAGGCGTTGCAGAATTTCTTGAAACAGCAATAGGGCCCGCTCAAACAAAATCAAGGGACACCAGATTCCTTTTCAACCGTAATATAGAAAAAGGGAAAAGTCATGAAAGCTGGTCATGTCATCTTAGTTGGACTCGGACTATTCGGGACGGTCTTCGCCGCGAGCCTGCTCGCATTCAATGTCGTTGAAAAAACAAAACGATCCGAGCCTGCCCTAATTTTAAATAATTCCACCGCCCCCACGATCGAAGTCCAAAATGCCGCAAAGGGTCTGCCCGACTTTCGCGCCGCCTCAAAGCAAATCCTTCCCAGCATCGTCAGCATCACCACACTCATGGAAGGTGAAAACTGGTTTGGTGAGCGGTATGTTGAACCATCAGGCACCGGAAGCGGAGTCGTCCTGAGCAAAACCGGACATATTGTCACAAACAACCACGTCGTCACATCGGGCCGAAACCGAGTCGCCGATAAAATCATTGTAAAGTTCAGCAACGGTGAAACCGCTGAAGCAAAAGTCATCGGCACCGACCCCAGATCCGACATCGCCGTTCTTCAAGTCCAAACCAAAAACCTCACTCCCATCATCACCGGCGATTCGGAATCAATTGAAGTCGGTGAATGGGTCATCGCCGCCGGAAACCCTCTCGGATTTGAACAAACCGTCAGCGTCGGCATCGTTTCAAACAAAGGCCGACCCCTCAAATCCGAAGACTATGCAATCTTCATTGATGGTATTCAAACCGACGCCGCAATCAACAAGGGCAACTCTGGTGGAGCCCTTTGCGACTCCGAAGGTCGACTCATCGGCATCAACACCATGATCGCCTCAACCGACCAAGGCTCAGTCGGTATCGGATTTGCAATCCCCGTCAACCGCGTCCAAAAAGTTGTTGACGAAATCATCAAGTACGGACACGCTCGGTACGGTCGAATTGGTATTGCCGTGAGAAGCGATTCGAGCATTCTCGGTATCCCGCAAATTCGCGAACGGCTCAAGGCCCAAGTTAACGCACAAACCGATCCGCCCAAACAAGGCGTGATCATCAGCCAGGTGTTCGAAGGCCCTGCCGCCCAAGCTGGACTTGCAACTCTCGATATCATCACTAGCATCAACGACACCGCAATGAAAGCGACCGAAGACTATCAGGTCTTCATGGCCGACAAAAAACCCGGTGATCAACTCAAAATAACGTACTGGTCACGCGGCGAAACCAAAGCCGTTACCATCACACTCGCTGACGTAGAAACTATTTAAGCCGACCCGTGGCACCAAACTTGCTCGTACCATAGACATGGTTCGAACGCTCATCACCGCCGTCCTTGCATGTCTCACTTTCTCGCTCGTTGGCTGTGGCGGGGGCGGAGTGACCACTGCTGTTGACCCCGGTCACACAGATACATTCACGACTCATTAACGAGAAGATCGACAAGCTTCGGGAGAGCTACTTCACTCGATTCTCGCCAGTTCACTATATTTCTGTCTCTACCGCTATCCGGATTGATCCGCACTACCCCGCATCCCATCCTTGCCGCATACTCGGTAAAACCGTAACTCACAACTCCGCTCGTCCCCACTTCCAAAAACAATTCCGTACCGTCAAGACTTTCGACAATCTCAAAAGCTCTCCCCCACGGTCGCTCTCCAAACCAAACCACGTTCGGCCTCGATAAATTTCCCTCCACCGAGCGAGGCAGCGTTTCAAATTCAAATATCTCGGGCCAATTCTCAATATTTACTGCCGACACATCGTCAGTCACCGTACACTTCGTTTCTAAAATATTCCCATGGATTCGAACCGGTGAATGACCCGATCGATCATGAAGGTCATCGACATTGCTCGTTAGAATAATTGCTGAACCATTTGAAGCAAGGTCCGTAAGCGCGATATGACCTGTATTGGGTTCCGCCGCCAAAACTGCCCGAATTCTCATCGCATACCAGTTCCAAACCAAAACGGGGTCACTTTCGAAGCCCTCAGGCGATGCCAAACTCGCCGCATCGCGACCCTGATAATAACCGCCCGCACCGCGAAAGGTCGGAATCCCGCTCGCCGCGCTCAGTCCCGCACCTGTTAAAACGACAACCCGCGACCATTCCCGACCTTTGACCAACTGTTCAACCGCATCGGGAACCATGACCCCATCTCCGACTTAAGGATACACTAGAGACTCCAAATCCACCGTGTTCTATCTCCAACGCTCCGGCTCCCCCGATCAAGAAGGACCATACAGTTTTGAGTACCTCAAGCAGATTGCTCGTGAGGGTCGGCTCAATGCCGAAGACCTCCTCATTCCTGCCGATGGCGGCGAGACATTTCGCGCCGGTGAAAATCTAGAATTTGGTGACCTGCCCCGTGCCGATGCTCCCCATAAGCCACCTCTCACAGAACCCCCACGCACATCGGTCAATCCCTCTAAAGTCTCTCCCGGCTCGATAGCCGTCATCGCCGCTGTCATTGTGATCAGCCTGTGCTGCGTGCCAAGTTTCTTCCTGTTCCAAGGGGGCAAAGGCGCCGCCCTCGGCGAGCCCACTGGCATCGGATCTGTCGACGCCATGACATCCCTCCGACAGGTGACCCAAGCCACCGTCAACTACACCAACGACTGGGACACTTTCTACCCCTCCGGCATGGATGATTCAACTCTTTGGCAATCCCAAGTTCGACCATACATGCCCAACGATTCCAGTTTCGAGGTCGATGGTCACAAAATCGAAGCGAACCCGAATCTCGCGCGTATCCGCCGCGGCACGATCATCGACCCCACTCAAACCCTCATGTTCTTTATCCGAGACCCCATGCTCGGCGATCAATCTCCCGTTTCAAATGCCGAAGGCAATGTTGGCTACGTCAGTTCCGAGAAACTAGAACGTTCGATTCGGCGAAACATTTACAATGTTCCCTTCCGGTAATCAAACCAAGTTATAAGGATCGACGTCCATGGTCACCCGGCTCCCGTTCAAAGTCAAACCATCGAGCGCCTTCGATATCGGCATAACATCCGCCCCCGGTGCAAGCTTGATCAAAACGTGCCGCCGATACAAATTACTGAGCTTAGAAAGAGGGCAATCTACCGGCCCCAAAACCGTTGCTTCCGGCAATGCTGCTTTCAACCGCTGACCCCCAACCGCCGATAGACGATACACCTCTTCCTGATCCGGGCCGGTAAAAACCACATTCACCAGTCGTGTAAATGGCGGATACTGTGCCGCCTGCCTTTCTTCAATCAACGACGCATAAAACGACTCGTAGTCATGCAGTTGCGCCATTTTCACCGCCGGATGCTCGGGTGAAAGTGTCTGAATCACAACCCGTCCCGCCCTCTTTCCTCGACCGGCCCGCCCTGCAACCTGACTCAACAACTGAAATGTCCGCTCACTTGCCCTAAAATCTGGGATCCCCAAACTTATATCCGCCGCGATCACCCCCACCAAAGTCACATTTGGAAAATCAAGCCCCTTCGCAACCATCTGTGTGCCAACCAGGACATTCAGTTCACCCGTCCTAAATCGCGCGATCGTATCCTCCAAAACCCCCTTCTTCCGGGCAATATCCCGGTCGAGCCGCGCAACCCGAGCATTCTCAAACTCCACCCCCACCACTTCCTCAACCTTCTCCGCTCCAATTCCAAACGCCTTCACTTTCTCAGATTCACATTCATCGCAAATCTCCGGCGCTGGCATCTGAAAATCACAATGGTGACATCGCAACTTTTTATCCCGACGGTGCAAAGCGAGTGCCACCGCGCAATGAGGACACTCAAATCGCTTGCCGCAATCCCGACAAACAACGAAGGGCGCAAACGCTCTCCTGTTCAAAAACAGAATCACTTGCTCATCCCGCGCTAAGGTCTCTTCAATCGCTTTCCTCAACCGAGGCGAAAAAACTCCTGCTGATTTATCCTTGTAACCCTCCCGCAAATCTTCAATGAAAACCTCGGGCAATTGCGCACTTGCCGCCCGTATCGGCAACCGAAGCAAAACCATCTCGCCCCGATTGGCTGCATAGAAGCTCTCAACACTCGGCGTCGCCGAACCCATAACGACCGGGCAATTGAATCGACTTCCCAAAAATCCTGCCAACTGTTTTGTATGGTAGCGTGGCGCATTTTCCTGCTTATAAGAAGCCTCGTGCTCCTCGTCAACAACTATCAATCCCAAATTATTTAAAGGCGCAAAAAGCGCGCTTCGTGGCCCCAAAACCACTGGTGCCTCTCCCGATGCCACCCGCAACCAGTTTTCCATGCGTTCCGTCGGCGATAAATTACTATGCAAGACCGCCACCCGATTCCCAAACCGCTCCCTTAACTGAGCAACGACCTGCGCCGTCAACGCAATTTCTGGCACCAAATAAAGAATCTGTTTACCCAAAGAAAGTGCCTCTTCTGCGCAGCGTAAAAACACTTCCGTCTTCCCCGAACCCGTCACCCCATAAAGCAAAAACTGCTCCGCTTTCTCGCCCCGAATCGCCAATTGAATCGCCTCGATCGCCGTCAACTGATGCTCATTTGGTACTGGTGGCACCTTTATTTTCTGCGACCCCGCCTCCGGTTCAACCAACATCCCCTCTTTGACCAAAGTCTTCAAAGTCGCATCGCTCACTTGTCCAAGTGCCTTGATTTCATCCTTGTTAAAGGCAACCCCCTCCGAGCCCTGCAAACGCATCAAAGTCACAACTTGCGCTGGACGCTTTTTTGCGTGTTTCCTAATATAGTCATCGACCTTCGCCGAATCCAAAGTCAACTGCAGCTGACCGGCCGAATCCGCCCGCCCTGCCGCCATTTGTATACTCCAAATCGGCTCCACAAGTCCTCGAGTCCGCAATGCTTTCAAAGAGCTCATCACCCCTCTGGGCACCTCCGAACCTTTCCGCTCCACCATCGGTTGCTCAGCCAAGCTTCGAACAATCTCCTGCTGAGCCGTAGTTAGTTCACCTTCCGGAACCTTGCCCGTGGCTCGCCACTCTTTCATCAATCGATCTTTGATCCCCGGTGGAGTTGCCAAGCTCAAACACACCGCGACCGGGCTTAAAGTCTGCTTCGCCGTTTCAAAAACTAAATCCACAGTCGCCGACGGAAGAGACAAATTCCCAACTTTCGTACCCAAACTCTTCAGCGACTCAACCGGAAACCCCAGTTCCAGATCGAACATCTCCTTGACTGAAAGAACATAACCCACGGTCTGCCGCGGCCCCAAAGGCACCATGTAAGCTTCGCCCGGCGCTACCCCCGGAGTCGCCCGATACGTATAAACCGCCTCCGAACCCGCCATCCGCGAATCCAAACCCACCTCTGCAACCAATATCCTCTCTGCCATAACCCGTCAATCACTCTATCATACGCACTCAAATCCTTTTCCACCATGTTCAAGGAATGAAAATGCGACTCAATGTCGAATTTCAATCTCAATAATAAAGTTCAAGCGTAGAAAGATATATGAAACGAACGCTCATAAGAATACTCGGAGCGATATTCATAGGAATTTCACTCCCTTTCTATTGGTTGTCAACCCAAATCAGCCCGCAAAGCACATCAACATCAACCTTTGCGTTTGCCCTACTTTTGAGCCTGCCGGGTCTTTATCTCGTATTTAAACCCGGTGCACTCCAATTCAAACGCAAAGCTACTTCGAAGCCGCCGCCGTAAACTTCATCTTCGTCAAGTATCCAATCTGAATCATCGTAAAGCCAATCAAAATCGCTCCCAGAACCCAAGCCGCAGCTGTCGCATAGCCAAATTTCAAAAACATAAACGCGTTCTCCCAAACCTCAAGTCCAATCACCCGAGTCGCCCGGTTCGGCCCCCCGCCCGTGAGAATGAAAATGTTCTCCATCGCCTTGAATCCCGCAATGAACACGCCTAAGAAGTTGATCAGCATCAGCGCCTTTAATCCGGGGAAAGTGATAAATCGAATCTTCTGATACCAAGTTGCCCCATCCAAATCCGCCGCCTCGTACCGCTCGTCCGGAATGTTTTTCAACGCCGCTAGATACAAAATCGAACCCGGCCCTGCCCCTGCCCAAATCCCGGGAATAACAACCGCAAGCATCGCCAATTCCGGTTTGCCCAGCCAATCAAATGCGACCGGAACGTGCTCAATCCCCCGCAACTGGTCGATAAACGCCCACGGTTTGTCCAGAAGAGAATTCAAAACGCCCGTTTCCGACTTGTCGTAGATCTGCCGCCACAAAAACGCAATCACGATCGAACTCGTCATCGCCGGCAAGTAAAACACTGTCCTGAACAGCAACTTAAATCTCGGAATCTCGTTTAGCGCAATCGCCAAAAAGATCGGCAAGAAGAATCCTATTCCGATCGTCATCCCTACATAGATAAAGCTATTCATCAGCGACTTCCAAAATATTGGCTGAGTAAAGACATCAATAAAGTTATCCAGCCCCACCCACTTAGCACCTTGTAAAACGCGGTAATCCTGAAAAGCAATCACCAGCCCCTTCAAAAGCGGATAGTACGCCCATGTCAGCAGGCTCAAGACCGCCGGAGCCAAGCACAGGCCAATGAACCGCAACGCTCTCCCCCGATCGGCACCAGATGGCAATCGATCATCAATCAACGCAAGTTCTGCCGCCGCCTTCTTAAAAGCCCGATAAACCAAGAGTCCACCGATCAGGGTCACACAAATTAGAATCCCCAGCGCCCAAGTCCGTCGAACCTGCATCACTTCCTTCGGCGTGTATCCCAAAAGAACCTGATCCATCTCCCGCTGAACTTGCTTCAAAATATCCATCGTCGGGCGATCGGGCTCTGTGCGTGCCAAATCCATCGCCGTGTCCAAAACCGTATAAACCTGCGCGCAATTTCGTCCGTACGGCTCCGGTTTCCCGCTCGCAAAAAGTTTCTTGTTTGCATCAATGTAGCCCGGATCAACTGAAGCGATATAGCGCTCGTATCCAAACTTTTCTAGCAAATCCGGATTCACCAGATTCGCCATCCCGAAATCAACAAACTTATCTGTTGAAATCTTCGCTGCTTTCTGGCTCACAAAAAACTCAATAAACTTCCAGCAGGCCGCCAACTTCTTAGGATCTTTGACGTTGGCGTTGATCGCCCACATCCCCGCATTAATTTCGTTGAAACTCCCCGCCGGCCCGGCAGGCATCGGAGCAATCCCGATAAGGCTCGGAGGAATCGACGAAATATTCATCACCGTATCTTGCGAATACGTGAACCACATACTGATCTTCCCCGCCGTAATATCAGCCGACCAGGTCGTACCAACACTTGCCGCCGGCCCAAATTTTTTCCCATCTTTCAGCCAAGTCTCGGTTGTCAACTTGCGATAAAAATCTAACGCCTTTTCACCCTCGGGTGTTGCGATCGTCGACTGCCAAACTCCTGTCTCTGTCGGTTGAACAACTTCGCCCCCCGCCTGCCACAAAAAGTTAATCCAATGATAAGCCTGCCCCTGCGGATTTCCACTAAACCCAAAACCACTTCGTCCCGGTGCCGATTCCGTCAACCGTTGACTGTATTCATAAAATTCGTCCCAAGTTTTTGGCGGCTTTCGCGGATCAAGCCCCGCTTCCGTAAAATGATCCTTTCGATAATAAAGTGCTTGAGCCACCTGAAAAAACGGAAGAGAGTAAATTTTCCCGTCATAACTCTTAATGATCTCCAAAATCGTCGGATTGACCAAATCCATAACCTTTGGATCACGAGCAATCAACTCATCAAGCGGCAGACAAAACCCTTGATCGATATAGTTGTAATACTGACGAAAATTGACATAAAAGACATCCGGTGCTGTATCCCCCGCCATCGACATCAAAAAGTTACTCTCGGCTTTCTCGCCCATTAATTCAAGTCCTCCTGCATTAACGACCTGAACATCTGGGTTCTGGCGATGAAACTCCTCAAAAACTGCCCGACGTGCCAGCGAACGAGGATCAGTTGCACTTGGTGGCGGCAATCCCGCTCCCGCCGCCATCATCCGTATCGTGGTCTTATCCGAATCCGCTCCGCCCTGACCTAAACATAATGCGGTGAGTGCCCCCACAACAAAAACCAACCACCGCTTCATCGGTTCAAAGTATACGCCCTCAAGCCTCTCCATCCCAACTCAAACAAAAAAGATCAGGCAGGATCAAAAATGATTCCTGCCTGATTTCCAGTAAGTGTTTATCTAACGATTACTTGCGCTTGCGTCGAGCAAGAGCAGCAACGCCAAGACCAAGAATAGCCATCGAAGCGGGTTCGGGCACTACATCAGCAGATGAAGTGAACGAGGCCGTGTAGCTGTTGCCATTCTGACCGCTAACCGGGTTAGCAAAGCTGAAAGCGAACTGCTCGTTATCAAACTGCAAGCTATTCACAGCTGAACCGCTGAACGTAACGTCTTGAGCCGAGATGAAGCTTGCGCCAACACCAAACGGTTCAAAAATTGTTCCGCCGTTGAAGTCAACTTGGAAAATCGGGGCGTTGATGTCCGAGGTGAAGAACTTAACGGTTCCTGCACCAAGGGTATTACCAACTCGGGTAACCGAAGCCATGTCCATCTTCACGTCGCTAAAAACGGAAGCCGAAACCGGCAGATCGAGTGTCAAGCCCGTGCCAATCCAGCTACCAGTAACGCTACCAGCCGTCACGTTAAACAACGGAGTGGTACCGTTGAGTGCCGGATCTTGGTGAGTAGCAATGGTAACTGCTTGTGCTGATGCAATCGCACCGACTAAAATTCCTGTCAATATTGTTCTTTTGAGCATATTCAAACCTTCCTCCGCATCGCGGAATTTTCAATTCCACCCCTCCAACCGGAGAAGTAACGATGCAATTCTATCATAGAAACCGCAATTTTCCGGCCCATGCGGTACTTTTAGGGAAACAAAGCAGAAAACCGGTATATTTCCTGGTGAAAAATAAATTTTCCAAAATTCCTGCACCGTCTACACTTTTTTGCAATTTTTATGTATACTTATGTGCACCTTAAAAGGAGATTCTACCGTGCCCCCAGAAAAGAATAAACAAGCCGCAGATCGAGAAAGAGCCCTTGAGCTAGCTCTCCAACAAATTGAAAAGTCCTTTGGAAAAGGCTCCGTCATGCAACTAGGCGGAAAAACTGCTGAAAAGATCGCTGCGATTCCCACCGGATCACTCGCTTTAGATGTCGCGCTTGGTATCGGCGGCATTCCTCGATCCCGTATCACTGAAATATATGGTGCTGAGTCAAGCGGTAAAACCACAGTCGCCCTCCAAATAGTCGCCGAAGCCCAAAAGCTCGGTGGAATGGCTCTCTTCGTCGATGCAGAACATGCACTCGACCTTGAATATGCCAAAGCTCTCGGTGTTGATACAGATCGACTTTACGTTTCCCAACCCACTACTGGCGAAGAAGCCCTTGAAATCATGGATTCCATGATTAAGAGTGGAGCGATGGATGTTGTCGTCCTCGACTCCGTCGCTGCGCTCGTTCCCAAAGCTGAAATTGAAGGCGACATGGGGGATGCCCACGTCGGTATTCAAGCTCGAATGATGTCGCAGGCCCTCAGAAAGCTGGGTGGATCAGTCAATAAAACAAAAACCTCTGTCATCTTCATCAACCAGATTCGCGAAAAAATTGGTGTCATGTTCGGTAACCCCGAAACAACCCCCGGTGGTCGTGCGCTCAAGTTCTGGGCAAGCTGCCGACTCGAAGTTCGTCGCGGAGAATTTCTTAAAAACGGAACTGAAGCATTCGGTACACGCACAAAAGTGAAGATTGTAAAGAACAAGTGCGCACCTCCATTCCGCAATGCTGAATTCGATATGATCTTTGGCAAAGGAATCAGCATTTCTGGCGACATCTTGGATCTTTCAGTACTTCACGAATTCGTAAGCCGCGCCGGAACCTATTACAACTACGGCGAAACACGCCTCGGACAAGGTCGCGACAATGCCAAGAACTTCCTTGAAGAGAATCCTGAACTGATGAATGAGTTGGATCGTAAAGTCAGAGCCCACCTCGGACTTCCGACGACCCCACTCACTGCTCTCGAAGCCGAAGCACTCGTGTCAATCGAAGAGTAAAAAGGACGCCATGCAGCAACGATCTGCCCTCGAAACCGCCCTCAAATGGATGGAAAGGGCAGATCGTTCGCGCTTAGAAATACAAACATATTTAGAAAAGAAGGGATTCTCTGAGTCTGAAACTACTGAAACTCTGAACAAAATTCAGGAATATGGCTATCTCAATGATGAATTTCTCGCCACACGAGTTACCACTGCACTGAGAAATAGTCTTCAAGGTGAACTCAAAATTCAACAAAAACTCGAACAACGCGGTCTTGACCCGGTCAACATTCAAGCCGACTCCACCTCGCGTGCATTAACTCTCCTCCAAAAAAAATTCAAAGATCAAAATCACTGCAACGACCCAAAAATTTGGTCTAAGGCCGCCCGCCACCTCGCCTCTCAGGGATATACGGAAGAAGAAATAGAATCCGCAATTTCAAAATTTTTTCCAAATATCGAAATTTGAGTCGGTACCATCATCCAACGTGGAATCCTATCGCATCCTCTTTCTCGGCGATATTGTCGGTCGCCCCGGCCGCGACGCCGTACTTGAAGAACTCCCCCATCTTCGCCAAGAATTCGATCCTCTCTTCACCATTGTAAATGGCGAAAACAGCGCCGCCGGTGTAGGAATCACTCCAAAAATCGCCGATGAACTTTTTGCAAATAAAGTTGATGTCATCACTCTCGGAAATCACGCATACAACAAAAGGGAAATCTGCTCCTATCTGGATAGCCATTCGACAATCATCCGACCAATCAATTATCCCAAGTCAAATCCAGGTAAAGGTCTCTGTTATGTACAAAAACAAGGAATCGAACTTGCCGTTATGAATATCCACGGTCAGGTTTTCATGGATGGCTATGATAATCCGTTCGCTGCATTTGATGCGCTGGATAAAGAGATTCAAACCCATCACCGCTTCATCGATTTTCATGCTGAAGCGACCTCTGAAAAAGTCGCGTTTGGATTCCATGCCGATGGCCGAGCATCTGCAGTAGTCGGTACTCACACCCACATCCAAACTGCCGACGAAAAAATCCTCCCACAAGGCACTGCTTACATCACTGATGTCGGGATGTGCGGCCCCTTCCCCAGCGTTATTGGAATGGATAAAGACATCATTCTTCAAAAATTTCGCACTTCTATGCCAACTCGCTTTGAAGTCGCAAACGAACCTGGTGTAATCTGTGGGGTGGTAATAGACGTCAAAGTCTCTACCGGTGCCGCACTTGCGATCCAACGCATTCAACGGTAACCTCAAACCAGGAACTGGAACATGAAGCTGATGACAAAACTCTCCGGTCTATCCGGCCTTCTCTTGCTGGGGGCAATCGCCCAAGCTCAGGTCGTTTATGAACCAACTCAATCTGCCGAGGATCAAGGCCTTAAACTCTCCGGATGGGGAAGCGGTTCAATTGGCCAAGAAGACGATATTGTCTTCGATGGCGGTCATTCCATACGCATTTCTAGCCGCAACTTCTTCCAAGGCGGACGAATTGTATTTTCTAAGCCAATTGACGTGAGTGCACAGTTCGCCTCTAAAGAAAACCTGCTCAAGTTCATGCTTAATATTCCCAATAGTGGAGGAACAACAAATTCGGGCAGAAGCGGTGCACCTTCTGGATCTGGTGGAGGACGCCCAGGTGGTGGCCCAGCAGGCGTCGGCGGCGGGGTGGGGTCACCGGGAAGTGGCGCGGGAGAAGGCAGCGGTCAGACTGCTTCGACAAACCAAACTAAAGCCGCGAGCAAAGTCCGAGTCGTATTCACGACCACAGATGGGAAGCATGGCGAAACTTACCTTGACATCAGCACTAGCCTGAAAGACGAACGCGGTTGGTTTGCAGTAGGAATTCCCCTCCAAGCAATTAACGGACTTGCCGATACAAATAAACAGATCGCGAGCATGGCAATCAGCCTAGATTCTGTAGCCACCGTCTATCTCGGAGACGCTAAGGTCATCAAAGACGGAACGCCTGTCTTCGCAGATCCCAATGTTCGAGAACTCAACCTAGCATTCGGTGACGAATTCACATTCACGGCTGCCGGATCAGCTGGCGCAACACCAGTCAAATTCCTCTGGGATTTTGATTCGGCAGATGGAGTTTCAATTGATGCCGAGGGCCCATTTGTAAAGCGAAGATTCCGAAGAGAAGGAACATTCACTGTCACATTGACTGCCGTGGATATCTATGGACTGAAACAGCCATACACCACCACGATTAAAGTCATCGTCAACCCATAAAAACTAGCGACAGATGTCATCAGCAAGCGACCCGCAGTCGGAAATCCCCGCACCACGGGTCGCTTTTTCTGTCAATCGACTCTCAAAACGAGTTCAAACCGCACTCCTATCTGGAATAATTGCCCTCGCCATCATCCTGGCATCGTCAGAAATTCCTATCTACATACTTGCGACCGCGATACTTTATTACGCAGCAATAGAAGTGAAAGAACTTTTCGGCGGAACATCAAAGTTCATGGCCGTCTTATCCGTTCTAGGTGTAACTGTCACTCTCTACCTTCTCCAATACATCACGCACATCGACACACCATTTATAGCCCTCGCGGCAGTCATCATTGGCACGATCGGCGTTACACTTCGCATCCGGAGACAAAAACCTCACTTCTTGGATGCCCTCGCCCTTGGGTGGCTCGCCGGACCAATGGCCTGTGCCCTCTGGCTTCACAACGAATCAGCTGATACCACCAAAATCTTCTCTCCGAACCTCCTCGCCCTTGTCGCGCTCCCCCTGTGGCTTGGCGATGCCGCCGCATATTACATCGGTAAAAAGTACGGAAAGAAACTTCTTGCCCCCACGATCTCACCAAAGAAGACGGTCGAAGGGGCAATCGCAAACTTCGTCACCTGCACTGCATCATCCTTCCTCATCGGACACATCCTCAACTTAAACCTTGATCGACCGATCCCCCTCGTTGCAATTCTCGCAACAGGAATGATGACGGGAATCCTCGGCCAACTCGGCGACCTGCTCGAAAGCGCGCTCAAACGAAGCGTCGGCATCAAAGATAGCGGAACAATCCTGCCCGGCCACGGCGGAATCCTCGATCGAATCGACTCGTTCCTATTCGCCGCTGTCCCTGCCAGCATCATCCTATGGATACTCGCACGAAATAGTTTCATGTGAAACATTACGCCTAGTTTAGGTTCAAAGTGCCGGGTCCACCTTCCGGTTGGACCCCTTATTCAATCTCAGAAAACGAGTGTCCTGTTTCACGTGAAACACCCTCGGTACACTCGAATTGTCTACACGACAGGTAGGTAATAAAAAATGGAACAGAAAACTGGCTACGACGCTTCTGCCGTCGAGCGCGCCTGGTATCAAAAGTGGCTCGCATCTGGCGCCTTTACACCGAAAGGTGGGTCCGAAACTTACGTCATCACCATCCCGCCGCCGAATATTACAGGTTCACTTCATATGGGCCACGCGCTTTGCTATAGCATCCAAGATCTTCTCGGTCGCTATAACCGCATGCAGGGCAAGGATGTCCTTATACTGCCCGGTCAAGACCATGCGGGCATCGCCGCGCAAAGTGTTGTCCTTAAAAATCTTAAAAAGCAGGGTGTAAACCCCTATTCTCTATCGCGAGATGAATTCATCGATAAGGTCTGGGAGTGGCGCCATGAGAGCGGTGACACCATCCTAAGGCAATTTGAAGCTCTTGGGTGCGGGTTCGATTGGTCACGCACCCGGTTCACTCTCGATGATCATTATGTTGATGCAGTAATCAAAGTTTTCATCGAGTGGTTCGACGCCGGTCTCATCTATAGGGGTCTTCGGGTCGTCAACTGGGATATCTCCCTCAAAACAAGTGTCAGTGATATAGAAACCGAGCGTAAGGACGTCGCCGGAAAGCTGTATCACATCAGGTATCCGTTCGCGGACGGATCAGGTGAAATCATCATCGCCACAACAAGGCCCGAAACAATGCTTGCCGACGTGGCCGTCGCAGTTCACCCCAGCGACACTCGTTATGAAGGGAAGGTTGGTAAGACTCTCATTCTTCCTATAACTAATCGAGAAATTCCCCTGATCGCTGATGAATATCCTGACCCCGAGTTCGGAACGGGAGCAGTAAAGATCACTCCTGCTCATGATCCCAACGACTTCGAAGTCGGGCAACGTCACAATCTCGAAATCCTCACAATGATGGATGAGAACGGCAAGGTCACAGATATTGGTGGGAAATATGAAGGCAAAGACCGACTCATTGCCCGAAAGGAGATCGTTGCCGAACTAGAGGAGCTGGGCTTTCTTGTTAAAGTAGAAGATCACACGATCCCCATCCTCATCAGTCAGCGAAGCGGCGAAGTTATCGAACCCCTCGCCAGCGAACAGTGGTTTGTCGATCAAAAGTCACTGGCCGAGCGTGCTATCCAAGTGGTGGAATCAGGGGAAATCACATTCCATCCTCCACGATACAAAGATGTCTATCTAGAATGGATGAACAATATCCGGGACTGGTGCATCTCCCGCCAGCTCATGTGGGGTCACCGAATCCCGATTTATTACACTGAATCGGGCAAACCAATTGCTGCGACCAGCTTAGAGGAAGCAGGGGCTAAGGCTGGAGAAAAAATTGTCCGCCAAGAAGAAGACGTTCTCGATACTTGGTTCAGCTCCGGACTTTGGCCCTTCGCAACAATGGGCTGGCCCGAACAAACCGACGATCTCAAGAATTATTTCCCAACCGATGTCCTCGTTACCGCCCGAGACATAATCTTCCTCTGGGTAAGCCGTATGATCATGATGTCTCTCTACTTTTGTAAAGAGATTCCGTTCAAAGATGTATATATCTATGCAACGGTCTTGACTGAAAAGGGCGAGCGCATGAGCAAAAGCCTCGGCACCGGAGTTGATCCTATGGACATTATCAACACCAAAGGTGCCGATGCCCTGCGGTTCACCTTGCTCAGTCAGAGCGGATACAACCAAGACCTCCGCTATAGCGACCGAAAAACCGATGACGCCCGGAATTTCTGTAACAAAATCTGGAACGCCTCACGATTCATCCTCATGAATCTAGAAGGTTACAATCCAGCTGCACCAAGAGAGTTCAACACTTTGGATAAATGGCTCCTGAGTAGGCTCGCGCGATGCGAAGAAACGGTGAGAAAGTCGTACGAATCCTACGACATCCAAGCTGGTATGGCCGCACTCTACAAGTTCTTCTGGAGCGAACTATGCGATTGGTACATCGAACAGTCAAAAGTGCGCCTTCAGAATGAATCAGAAAGACAAACTCCGCAGTGGGTACTTCTAGAAGCTCTTACTGCCTTCCTGAAGATGCTGCATCCCGCTATGCCTTTCATTACGGAAGAGGTCTATGCGCTCCTCCCGATCGAGAGAAAAGAGTTCATCATGAGTGAAGATTGGCCGACCATACCATCTGAATGGTGGGACCAATCGTCCGAGAATCTTGTCGAATCTTGGATTGAAATGACACGGTCAATCCGGGCGTTAAGAGCAGAAATTGGCATCCCTCCCATCAAGACAGCCCCCGTTCTTTATTACGAAGGAAGCCTAAATGGAGGTGAGTCACTCATCCAGGGCCAAGCTTGGTTCGATCAAGTCAAGCGGGGTCCACCAAGTGGTGAGAGTGTTTCAATCACGGCAAATGGAGTCGACTTCCACATTCCACTTGAAGGCGTCGACGTAGGCAAAGAACTCGCCCGTGTTGATAAAGACATCGAAAAGACGAGTGATGAGCTGTCCAAACTCGAAGTTAGACTCAGCAACCCCAACTTTACGGAGCGGGCAAAGCCAGAAATCGTTGAAAAGGAACGACAAACTGCCGAAGAGCTACGATTAACGTTGGAAAAGTTGAAGAATCGCCGGGCGATCTTCGCTCGTGACTAACTGAAGGCGACCCTGGGAATCGGGCATAAATCGCACGGTTCCCAAGGAGTCTGTCCGCAATGCCTCCGCACCAGAGAGTTCAGTCCGTTCAAGAGCTCCAGCACTCGGATGCCCCCAGGTGTTGTTGCGGCCACTACTAAAGACCACAAATTCCGGATCCATCTGGTCAAGCCACTCTGAACTTAAAGATTGGTTACTCCCGTGATGCCCGGCTTTCAAAATCCTTCCTCCGCCCAACCCCTGCCGAATCCACAAAGACTCAACCTCGCCCGATGCATCCCCCGTAATAATCACTCTTTCCTCTCCAAATCTTATTCCAAGAAAAGGCGATTGGTCGTTGTCATCCACTTTCTCACCAGTGAGTCCCGGCACAACGTCAATTTTCAATGAACCTACCATTAACTGCTGAGCTGATTGAACGATAACCAATTGGTCGGTCCTCACTCCAATCTCCATAAGTATCTTTAAATTCACATCTTCCAGCCCCCCGGGTGCCACGACGATGACTCGATCAATGCCAACCCGTTCCAAAATCGCCTGCAACCCCCCAAAATGGTCGCGATCAAAGTGCGTCAAGAGTATCGCATCAAGTTTCCTCACGTTGCGTTGGCGCAATTCAGGCCATACAAAGCGCTGACCGCCATCGAAATTGAGACTACGTGGACCACAGTCAACTAAAAGGTTGGTCCCATTTCTACTGATAAATGTTGCGTCCCCCTGACCGACCTGAAAGAATGCTACTTCATCAACCGTCCGGTGCAGCAGGAGATCAATCCCCAACAGAACTGCAAGAACCAAACTAATCCAACGCATATTTCCTCCAAGCAACCAACATCAGCCCATAAAGGCAAAACACCCCAACTGCCGAAAATGCCGGCACAACCACAACGCTTCCTGGCATCCCCGCACTGACATCCACACAAGTCCGAATCAGCTGAGCAAAAAGGTCAACCGGAGCCCAAAGGTCACCACCCACCGGCGGAATCAAAACAGATACGATCCAAACCAAAAGTGAAGCGACGACCAAGATCGCAACAAGTGGTGTAACAACAACGTTGCCAATCAACCCTAACAAGCTGAACTCACCGAACACAAACCCAATTATTGGGAACGATGACAGGCTTGCAACCAAAGTCGGATAAACCAGTCGCTGCGGCCAACTCCAGCTTTCCCATCTCTTCTGAGAAATAACCATTACCAAGCCCAGAGTCGTAATCATCGAAAGCTGAAATCCCAAATCAACAATCACCGCCGGATTCAAGAGCATGTTCACCCCACCTGCCAGAGCCACCGCCGATATACCGTCCCCTTCACGCCGGATGGCATACGCCGGCAAAACCACCATCGTCATCAGAACAGATCGCAAAATTGGAGGCTTCAAACCTGCCGCCACGGCAAACATTGCCAGAACAGCAAAAACGAACGCCAGTTGCCACATTCGCGGAATTGGAATCAGCGAAAACAATCCCAAAAGCACCCCTGCAACCACCACAACATGAAAGCCGCTTGCGCTTAAGATATGAACGATCCCCAACCGCCGAAAAGACTCCCAATCTTCCAACAACAATCCGTCTGTCTGATTAAAGCAAACCCCTCTCACAAGGGCCGCTGATTCTTTCGACAAGCCCAAATCAACTGTTTCTCTAAAGCTTTGTGCCACCGCGGCACCCCAATGCCACCACACGGGCCCTTCACGCACGACCTCCATGCTCGAGGCCCTTAGAACGCCTTTCGCACCCCCACCATATCCCGATGCTTCGCTGAGCGGCCCCAATGACCCTTTCACACTAACTACATCCCCCCGGTTCAAATCCGGGGACCCCTCATAAGCCAGGCGGTATCGATCGCCCATGATCATCACCTGCGCCGAAGATCCACTGATATACCGGTCAGGAACACTCACTACCGTCGCCGTGCCCCCAAACTGCCGTGTCTCAATAAACCCCGTTGGCTCAGGTGGTTTCAGAAAAAATCCAATACCAAAAGCCAGAACGGTCAAAACACCAAATCGAATATCTCGCACTGAAATCACAAGCACCGGAACTGCTAAAAAAGGCCAGTAACCAAATGTCAATGAAAGACCACAAATCAGGCCGAGCAGTATCGCAACGAGCGGCCGATGAATAAGCTGCTCTCGCACAAACTTGTCCTCTTATCGAACCATGTCCGGCTTCCGCGCCCGATGACAAACCCGAATTTCTCTAAACAAAACCTCACCCGCTATTTCATTCATTTTGTCCAAAATAATCCCTTGCGACATTCTAATTTCTTGCGCCCAAGCTGATCCTGTTGCTTCAACCCAAAGCACCCCGTGATCGTAACGATCTGGAGTCGAATGCATGGCTAATATGTCCCCAACCGCCGAACTCCATTGCCGCATCACAATGTTGGCCCGAGCCGCATTCGGAACGTCGCTATCCGCAAAAACCGTTCCCAAAACATCCGATAGCCGTTTCATTCTTCCTCCACTCGACCAGACTCTACCCGGAATACTTTCGCTGCACCAATCAAAGAATCCCCAGCTTGTTCACTCTCCGTACAGGTGATAAAAACCTGCCCACCCGCCCTCATCGCCGCTTCAACTAGCTTCGCGCGTCGATCAATATCCAGGTCACTAAAAATATCATCAAGCAACAGAATCGGTGGAAAACCCAAAGTATTTTGTGCCGCTTGCAACACCGCAAGTTTCAAAGAAATCACCGCCGTCCGCTGTTGACCCTGACTCCCAAACTGCCGAACCGCCCGCCCACCAATGGTAATTTCCAGATCATCGCGATGCGGTCCAAAAAGTGTTGCTCCTCTGGCAATCTCACGACGCCGTTCGTTCGAATAGAGATCAGCTAATTCACCCGGCTCTTTGATCGCATAAGTCAACTCCAAGAGCTCACCCCGTCCCATGAAACCATGCGTCTCCGCGGCAATCGGCCGAATCGTTTCGACCCATTCTTGCCGATACTTCCGCATCTGCTCACCCGAAACCGCCATCTGCGATTCCCATCCCATAAAAATTTCATCCGCAACAAACTGCTCTTGAGCCTGTTTAAGCAAAGCATTTCGTTGCTGCAACGCCCGCTTAAATCCCGAAAACGCCTTCAAATAGCCCGGATAAATCTGGCTCAATTCCGTGTCCAGCATCAACCGACGATCTGCCGGCTCCCCCGTCGCAAAAGCCAAATCCCCCGACCAAAAACAAACCGCAGGCAATCGCCCAATCAAGTCACTCGCTCTCGGCAAACCAATGCCATTCACCAAAGCACGTTTCCGTCTCCCACTCGTCAAATCAACCCCAAGCTGAGTTCCCGTAGGTTCCAATTCGCCCCGAACTGTCGCCGACTCAAACCCGTCCTGAATCGCCTCCGCATCCCGAGATGCCCGCAACACCTGACTCGAAGAAAGTAAATAAACCGCTTCCAACAAGCTCGTTTTGCCCTGAGCGTTCTTCCCAGCAAAAACATTGAACCGCTCCGTCAACCCAATCTCCATCGGAACAAGATTTCGAAACTGGTTGATCGAGACCGATTTGAGCCAAACCGATGGCTTTTCCCCTGACGCCATTGTTTAACTAACCCTCTTATATAAACAAGAACTAATAGTAATTAGCCTGCGGAATTGGTGGAGAACAACCGACAATGCAAATTGATCTGCGTTCAATTTGAACTGGGCAGATCGCGCCTTCACGTCTGTCCATAACCTGTGAAAAATGACGGGGAAAACCACCCCCTTTTTCCACCTTAAAATCTTCACCCAATTTCCCCCTCGATTTCCCCCAGATTTACACAAGGTTCTTCATGCGGCCAAACTTCATAACAACCGCCTCCATTTGGTAAATCGGATGCACATTTTGCAGGGGCGCAATCCGCTCCCGTTCACGGAACGGCTCCCAAATCGCTTGTAAGCTCCTGTACTGCTCATCCACAGGCAAATAAGGGAATCGGTCACAGAGACGTTTAATCGCGTGATATTCGGGCAGTGTCATGCCTCCCAACTCTCCCACCGAATATTCAAGTGGATGAATCCCTACTTTATAGGGAGCGGGCGTAAATCCTTGGGGAATCTCATTGGCGGCCACCACCACCGATCCCGCGATGACATCACCTAATCTCTGGGAATTTTCGTTCAAAAACATCGTCAAAAATCCAACTCCATAAAATCCCGGCAATATGTCCGCTAACCTCAAAATATTCCGCATGAACGAAGCCCGCCAGTTCAATGGCGTACCATCACTCTGCAAAACCCGAATTCTCATCGCCTTTTTGCCAAATGTCTGACCCTGCCAAAGCACCTCCAAAACGATGAAATAGGCAAAAATTCCAAACGTATAAATGACTGCCATCAGCAAGTAGGTAAGTCCCTCACCCAATACGACCGCCGCGAGTCCAATAATAATCCCAATCGCCGAATAAACTGCCGCAATTAACAGCAAATCAATGAGCTGAGCCCCAATTCGTGCCCCGTATCCCGCATGCTGATATGAAATGACTACCTTTTCTGGCGTCAGCACCATGTAGCGATCATTCACGAGTAACATCGTACCTGCCAATAACGCATGATTCTTCCGACTCCACGCCTCTGGTTTCTCGTTGCATTGGGCATCCCCCTTGCCCTCGGAGGAGCCATCGTGCCCGGACTTGAAAGGTACGTCATTCTCTACAATATCGTCCTCTTATCCGCGTGGTTCTTCTCCGGTAAAGCCGCACAAAAATGGGATCCCGTTCGGGCAAAAAGAATAACTGATACCGTGCTCTCTGTTCGAGTCAAAAACACCGTCGAAGTCGAGCTGGAAAACAACGGTCAACTTCCCGTTACCATTCATGTCCGCGATGAAGTGCCCGAAAACTGCACCTCCGAAGGCAATCAATTCAAAATACGCCTCAAGGGTCGCGAAGTCAAGTCCAAAAAATACACGATCACACCCACTAGCCGCGGAGAGTGGGAATTCCGTGGCCTCTATGTCCGGTACCCCGGCCCGCTTGGACTCGCCCAGGTTCAAAAGGAAATCCTTCCCCCCAACCCAGTTCGCGTATATCCCAACGTTAAAGCTGTCGAAGAATTTGAACTCCTCAAACAAACCGGACACCTCAGCCACCTCGGCATGCGCCAATCCCGCATCAAAGGACTCGGCATGGAATTCGAATCTCTTCGCGACTACAACGAAGACGACTACCGAAAAATCGACTGGAAAGCTTCCGCTCGGCGCGGCAAACTTGTCGTCCGTAACTTCGAACAAGAAACAAACCAAGGCGTCATGGTCTGTGTCGATATCGGTCGTCATATGCTTGGAGAAGTCGATGGCGTCCGCAAGCTCGATCACTGTCTTGATGCCGCCCTCCTCTTTCTCCACTCTGCCGAACGTGCCGGAGATCAAGTTGGCTTAATGCTTTTTAACGACACCGTCGAAAAATACATCGCCCCCCGTCGAGGCAAAGCTCAAGTCGCCCGCCTACTCGAAGCTCTCTATGACGCCCAAGCGCAGCCAGTCCAGCCCAACTACAACCAAGCCTTCAGCTATCTCGCTACCCGTTGGAAAAAACGATCTCTCGTTGTCATTTTCACCGATGCTGAAAACGCCGACCAAGCTGGCATAATCTCGTCCGCTCTCGCCACAATTCGCCGAAGGCATCTTGTGTATGTCGTCCGCGTGTCGGACCCCAAACTTCGCGAATTTCTCAACACCGATGTCACTGGCGACCGAGAACTCTTCGACCAAGCCGCCGCCCTCTGGTATATCGGCGACCGTCGCCGCGCCGAAGTATCTCTAAGAAACGCCGGTCTTCACAGTCTCGAAGCCGAACCCCAAGATCTCGCTCGCGAACTCGTTACCGCATATCTCAGGATCAAGCGCCTCAGCCTGATCTAAAAGGTCTGAGCTGGCCCATAAGCCCGCGCATCTTTATGCCGAACGATAATCCCCAAATTGAGCCCATTCCGCATAAAATTCTGCATCGCCAGCGCATTCTCGATCTCGCCTTGTTTTGGTGTCTGATGTTCACCATGGCCTGATTTATCGCAAATACCTGGTAAATCATCATAGATCTGGACAACTCCCAACCCCATGCGCTTCCAAGTCAACATCGCATTCGATCTCCAGTGATTCCCCGAAAAGCTGAGCCAACATACCGGTGATTCCAGCCCCGCAACACGATCTTCCGGATTCGCAGGCATCCCCGCCAAATCAACTTCTGCGCCAATAGCCAGCCCGTGCTTCTTCGCCAGAGCCGAAAATCCTGCCACCACATCATAGTCCGCCTGCGAAGGTGCCGACCAAGAAATCCCGACCGATTTCGGCATCAAAATAACATCCGTTTTTTTAGCAAACGACTTCACCTCTGCCTCAACAGGTGGCCACTGTTTGAGCGTCGATGCCCGCACTTTTTCCCATGGTGAAATCTCTGCCTGACTCGCCTTACGCGTTGCCGCAACCCACCGTCCCGCCCCATCAATACTAAACCAAGCTTCCGGCAGCTCCAACGTGCGCCCTGGTCGAATCACCCAACCCAAATCGTCACCTTGAAATGCCGTTGGTGGCCAAAGTCCATCTCCCTGACTAATTGAATCGAGTGCAATCGGATACGAACTTCCATTTCGAATGACTACCGTCTGATTCAGCACCGGTTCCCGATCAACCATCTGATAAGTGAGTTCCACCATCAAATCGGGCATTTCCTGGTGATTCCACATAAAACGCACCCCCATGCCTCGCGGGGGCCAAACCACATTCGGGCCCACAATCCCCTTAACGTCAAACGGCTTAGTAAACAAAAGCCCCTTCGCCTGAATGGGCCTCAATCCATTTTCATTCCCGCCAAGCTCGTACCGGCTTCCGTTCAAAACCAGAACCGGCACCGGCAAATCTTGAACGGATTTCCCGGTTTTTTTGACCACAAACTTAGCCGGTTTTGCAAAGAGTTGCAAACTCCCCACAAATTGCACAACCCCATTATCAACCGCGACCGTCCCTGGCGTAACCCCACGAAAAACCTTCGCCAGTGACTTCACTTTAAACGTGTCCGCTTCAATCTGCGAAACGACCGGAGCCTCATTGACCAAAGGAAACAACTTAAACTGATCGTCAAATCGACTCTCCGTATTTTGTCCAAGCAATCCCAAAAAAAGCACGGCAATCATCACCTCTTTAGACGCCTGAACCCTCCCTATGGTCCGGAACGCGTAACTTTTCCCCCAATACAAACAACCTTTCACTCAAAACCGACGTAAAATAGCCCAAACCTCTATGAGCCAAAACTCTCCGGCAAAGTCGCTGGCTGCCCAAATTCAGACATCCCTCAACCGCTGGCCCTCCAAAGTCAGCCACATGATTCCTGATGGGAAAGAATTTAAAAGTTTCACATTTTCTGAATTCGAACAGATGGTGTTCGAACGCGCGCAGGCCCTCCAAGCCCTTGGTGCAATGCGCGGCGACCGAATCGTGATCATCGGCGAATCTTCATTCGACTGGGCTCTCAC